>Ga0068630_1000517_pt1 | contig 12031 bp, 15 predicted proteins | sample InSIn4gowninarea_FD_77433 | JGI IMG/M metagenome (GOLD analysis project Ga0068630, IMG submission 77433) | Clean room microbial communities from NASA Spacecraft Assembly Facility at Jet Propulsion Laboratory, Pasadena, California, USA -... ... | reverse complement strand
TAGAAAAGAAGATATGAAGCTTGTCCCGTTATTAGTTGGTCATCCGTCGAGGCAGGTTTCTGAGGGTGTATGTGAGGTTCTGGAGAAATATTGGAAAGATTCAGAGACGTTTTTGGTCATCTCGAGTGATTTCTGTCATTGGTGGGTCGTTGTTTTTCTCCAAAGGTCAACGTGTACCTCTCCTCAACGATACTGAAACTTACGACCTTCCCTTCTATCAGGGGCACACGATTCTCATGTACCCCATATTACTCGAACGCACCCCATCCTCCAAACCCCGTACCACCCCTCCAACAACAACCGATGCCAGCATCCTTTGAGCCTCCTAATCTCGTTAAGCGCTATACGAGCTCTTCTTCAGGTGGGGACATACCAATCTGGCAGAGTATTCAATATATGGATCACGAGGGTATGGACCTCTTACGTCGTCCTGCTGAGTTTGGAGCGTTGGAGAAATGGGAGGCATATCTCGATATGACCAAGGTACGTCACTTTAGCTTTAGAGTCAGGGTATGAGTTGACGTTTGTGTGTCGGGTAGAATACGATCTGTGGGAGGAATCCGGTTACGTTGTTGGTTGAGCTGATTCAGCACATGTATGGGAATGGGAATGAGGCGAAAGGTGAAGTAGGGGCTGGGACTGGACATGGGAATGTAAAGAAGGTGGAGGGGTTACCGGAGTTTACGTTTGTGAGGTATGAGCAGAGTTCAAAGTGTTTGAATGGGAGGGATAGCAGTGTTAGTTATGTTAGTGGGGTGTTGAGGGTTCCTAAGCTGTAAAGAACAATGGAGAACGCCGAGTGTAGATTTTGTAATATGATGAGATTCCATCAGTCGAATGGAACGTTCTCAGGGAGGGTCGCCATCGAAGGTTGTGTCGTGTTTGGTGAAGTATGTAGTATTGCATCGTTCCAAGCCCGCCAACCCTAGTTCTCAACAATATGATACCCAACGATCTACAGTCATCATGAGCTCCTACGTCACGGGATTTGCTGGCTATGCAGAGCTCACCTTGTTATCTCTGATCATACGTGTATACCTCTCCGCCAGATCTTTACAATTCTGCAGATGATTGACCCCTTCGCCTCGATAACATTTGTTGAGCTCTTCACGGACCAGTGTGACTTCCATGAGTTTGACCCATTGTTCTCTGACGTGGTGGTTTTTACGGGCGATTTCCACTGGGGGTGGTATAGGTTGTCAATGGGATTCGCGTGAAGAAGGAAGCGTTAGAGTCGTGGCAATCCGATGGCACGCAGTGTGGTATTGATAATGAGGGAGTAGATGTGCCGAGGACGTCGGAAAACATGGAGTATCGAGTCGATATTGGGATCACGAGTGAATGGATTTTGTGAATTGGATAAGTCGAGAGTAATAGAACAACAACGAGAAGAACAACTACATCAGCCGTCTGTCCTTCGCCCTCTCCAGCTCAATCAATCCACTCACTCTGCATCTCCTCAAACGAAGGTAGACCCGTTCTCATTTGTTCTGCCGACATTGTAGCTAATGATACACCGTAAGTAGCCAGCCACCTCGAAGACCAGCAGGACAAGCCAAATAGGAAGGAAGAACGGAATCAAATCTGCGTTTTACCCCACCTCCACCGCGCCTGATCTTTCTATTCCTTGCTCGCTCACTTTCTCACTGAAATATATATAAAAAGGTAGACTCATCTCAATCTCCTTCTCTCACTCGATTCCTTCCTCCCTCCTTCTTCATTTGTTTAGATACCACCCACCACCTTTCAATCTATAGATCGATTTGTTGTCAGAGGTGAGTGAGATCATGATCTTCTTACACGTCACTCGTCACTTTTGTCTCACTTGAAGTGACTCTAGTTCAAGTTGATAACCGCTAACACTTCCTTCCTCCTTTCACCCATATATCCATCCATAGACCACTTGATTGAGGTCTTGACCCTTGACACCACTCCTCACACACTCGATAACACAAAACAACAGTTAAGATGTCATTCCAACCGCTATTGTTCCAACCTTTCTCACCGTGGAATACACCTCGTCGACAGATCTCTTCACCACCTCAGCCATCTCCTTCCACACCTCAACTCAACACGCCTCGTGAGTTATGGGACGAGTCGCATGATAAAGAGAGACGGATGGATGGTACGCCTGTGGGACGTGGGGGCGGTATGGGGTTCACGCCTCTCGATTATCAGATTAGAAGACCAGTGAGTAACTTACCTTGGAGTTTGTCTTTTGGTATGATGCTGAGATGAGATGGTTGTAGCTGGATGAAGTACATCATAATGCGCTTATCCCACCACGGTCGTCTCATGCGCCTATTGTGTATGTCACACCGTACTTCTCGAATGATCCGAATGGGGTCTGGGGTCCACCTCTTCGTCACGCTCCTGAGCGCTTGGTGTCTGTTGAGCAGGTGAGTCATCTACCTCATCCCTTCCTCCCATCCTCACTTCCTCCCTTTGGTTGAGTTTCCGTTTACTTCTAGGATTGAGAATGTAGCTGATGAGAGGTTAGAAACTAGCTCAAGCTGAGGCTAAGATTAGAGAGTTAAGCCTGGAGAATAATAGGTTGAGAGATAGAGTACCTTCCTACCCGGTAAGTTCCCTTCATGCCTATCGTACACCATGTACCTACCTTTCGCCTATTTTAAAGAACGCTGATGGTGTGCTTCATCCCCTTCTTCGCACCTCCTGGCATCGATTATATCCTCCACACATCTCCACAGCAGCAAAGTCCACGTGTACTATCCAACTCGTTCACTTCGCCATCACTCAGTACGAGTTCCTCGATGTTCTTCGATGCGTATAGTACGTTAGGGTACAGTAGTAACAATGACTTGGGTATGAGGTTTGAAGACGAAGAAGCTGGCTCGCAACGGACTAGGCGAGGATCGGGAGATGGAGAAGTGAGTGAAACGAACCGATCCTCGTACATGCCCATACTGATACAAATTGTAGTCTTCTGATAACTCGGCCAGCTATATCCCCCCTCAGCACATGGTGTATAGTATCTTGACTGGGAGTTTCAACTATGCCGATATGCACCCTGATTACATCCGTCCGATCGTTTGGATTGTGGCACATCGTCAGCCTAGGAACAACTCTGAAAGGTGAGCTGACGCATCCTTCCGAGAGCATAGCAGGAGCTGACTTGGTTTCAGTGCCGGCCTGAAAACAGCTGTGAATGCTCTAGCCGTAAGTCTTATCATCCAGCTTGATACACTTAATCTGACTCAACCACTAGGCTCGCTTGGGACTTCCTCGAGAAACTGATGCGCCAAACCTCTTGGTCAACGCGATCATCGAATGGGCAAAGCCGCTCTGCTTCACATCATGCGGAAATTACCTTTGCCAACAATTGCTTGAAAGGGGAGAAGTAGAGGATAAGAGGAACTTTATCACGGAGATTCAGTGAGTCACCCCCCTTCTCTTTTATCTAGTTGTATGGCTGATGCTGGCGACAGGGAGGATCTGGTAGATATCGCAAGTGATAAGTTCGGTACACATGTCTTGTGCAAAGCGGTGGCGGTGAAGGAGCTTGAGGTCAGCCTTTCATCTTGTGACTGAACTGTATACTGATAGACGTGATATAGGAACCCATCGCGGAGGCTTTACTCAAGGCAGGGATTTTTGAAAGCTTGAGAACAGGTGCGAGGAGGCTGTGGCGAGAGGTCAGCTGCCCGATGGATAGCATTCAGCATAAAGCTGACTATACCTACAGTACCTTGAGAAATGCAGGCAAGCGAAGGAGTTTGATATTTTTGACAGGTAAGTTGATTAAGTCGTATCATATCGATCCTCTAGCTGACGTCTGTAGAATCAACATCGATATGGAAGGCAAATGGGCCGATCTTGCTTGCATAAATGAGGTGGGTTCATTCGTAATGAGCATGACGTATCTAGCTGAGTTTCTTCAGCACGGTTCTATCGCAGTGCAACAGGTCTTTGAGGTGTTTGGGTCACCGGAGCTTATGGTGAGCTCTGATACCATTCATGAGTTTGAGCTGACGTGTTTTGACAGGATCCATGCTTCCAAGAGGTGAGTACTCGTGTTGATGCTTGTCTATCCCAATTGTGCTGATCCGACTCCAGCTTCTCATCGAAATCTCGAGAATCTCCAACAACCAGTATGGACAGTGAGTACAACTCAAACTGCTGCGATATTTCACTGACGACTCCTGTGTAGCTTTGTGGTCACCAAACTGATCGGCTACCCTAATCTATACCGGACGACCTGCGATGCCATCTTGGTTGCTTATCCACCAGTGGCCACCACGCATCACGGAGTCAACTTTGCCAAAACTGCATTAACTGAGGGGGGACGCGCTGCTATGATACGCTATGTTGATGCTATTTGCTCGCAGGATGAAGGGTGAGCTGGCTGAACCAGATTGACCATGCAGCTGACATGTGACCCCAGACGTACGCCAGGTATCGTCGCTATTGCGACTTCCTCGATTGGCAAGGCTCATCTAAGTGAGTTCACTTTAGGAGCCTTGGTGTTAGTAGCTGATATGGTTGCCAGCTTTCGTGCTATCTTGCGTGAGGGGACATCTTCTCTTTTGTTTAGCGATGTGACTGACGACCGCTTTAGCTCACACCGAGTGAACACATTCGGGTCCGACAAGTATGTCGATCTTTCAGTACGACTTTACGCAACTCGCAAAGCGGTAACGATCTTCTCCGCTCTCTGTCAGTTCAATCTTCCTCGTTCATTCCCAGTGGAGCACTTGCTGACGGGTTGTAGAGGGCTCATCCACGCTATTGGCTCTAGGCATCGTAACGGCTCCAACTAGAATCCTCTGCCACCACGACACTCCCCGCCACAAAACGACATCAACCTAACAATAATACGATAACGATCACCATTTGACCATCCATGTTCCGACACATACCATCACCATAAATACAAGACTGTTTACACATTTCACGCCTCATTCACACCTCATTCACATAGCATTTCTTTCACGAGCTCTTTCAACCAATCTTCTTCTCACAAGTGACACCCCCATTTTCATTACATCATTCAATTATTCTCATTTTTCGCATTCAATACATATTCAAAGTATCCATGGGGTCCCGGCTTTCTCATATTGTATATAGTATCTCGAGGCTTCTCTAGCCATATATGTAGTCCCATCATGTCATCATGTCAAGTTCGCATGCCTCTCCGATCCTTATGACGAGCCGCTACTAACTTTACTGACGCAGCTCACAATGGGTGGATGGGTGTAATAGCTGATGTGTATAGATGATAACAGATGGGTGGACAGGGGGAAAAGAGAAAGAGGTGATAGCCCGTGCGCTCCGCATTGACTCAAGTTCACTGCGCCCCCTTCCACCTTCCCCCGACCGATAACCAAAAATTGGGTGTCGTATGACCGCACGTCAGCGATTCGAACGTTACTCGATATCGAGACGGAATAAAACCGCAGGAATTACTCTTTTTTTTGAGGGTTTTTCGAACGATTACTAACTGCTACTCTAATGCAATACGCGGCCGCAGGTATTTGACAGGCTATGTAGGTAGATATAATAACGCCGGATCATTCATTCCACTTCTCACAAATGGGTCAGATATTCGCCGCTGAGGTGTAGGTTATAGGCAGGGCTCACCGGATGAGTCTCAGGGCGCTAACAGGATCGCGATCGACAGCTCCATACGCGGTGATCGTGCTTTCATACATGCTGCAGAGACCGGAGACAGCTCACCAATATACACCTAGTGAAGAAGCAATCAGCAAGGAGAAGAGGGGATTCTAGGTGGTGGCCCGCGCGGTCTACACCGACCTCTACCCATATAAATCAAGTATCTTTTTCCACTCGGTCCATTGCGAAAACTATGAGTGATAACGAATGACCGCGCGTCAATGTCATTCAAACCTCGTTCGACACCAAGATGAAGTACAATACCCACGCGCCACCACAGTATCTGTCATACCAATCACTCCTATTCTGACTCAATACGCAGCCGTGGGACTTGACAGATAGTTTGATTGTATATACTATCACTCGGGTGCGTTCCTTAATCCGAGACGTCGATATTATTGAATCATGTGGCGCGTAAGGGAATAAGAGAGAAGAGGCAATCTGCGTGGAAGGAAGATCAGATACATAGTTGCCACTCAACACGGTCATCATGGAACTCTGTTCAGCTATCATAGCCACACATAACTGACATGTACGTATTGTGGCTTTCACCATGACGCCAAACAGGTCAGGATTGTCAGAAGAAGAGGAAAGGAAAACTTCTCAGGTGGACATATCGGTCTTATGCCTTACCCCACCACCCTACGTACGCCCTACACCCTCGCCCCGTCGTGTCCCCTGTTTCAGCGTATACCACCCCCTCCCTTTGGGGACAAAAAGCGATCGTATGACCGCACGTCTCAGGGGTCGACCGTGGGTCTACGTGAGACGAGGACGCGCCGGGGAGGACCGGGCAAGTGATCAAGACACCACCCATGAACCGAACATTGGAGTAAGACTTAAAATGTGATACGTGACGCGGCCGTAAGACCTTGCGCTTTGAACCGGTATATATATGTAGCTCTACATCTCTTACTAATCAATTTCTGTTGGTGCCTGGATGATGTATATTACTCTGGAAACCACAGGAACATATCTTGAATTTGCCGGGTCCATGAAAGTCGGTGTGGATCCAAGCAGTACTATTATCAAGGCAACGATCATATCATAAAGTCACTGAGGTGACTCTGGCCTCCATGAGCATACAATACCCTGGTCTGTATATTCCACTAACCAAAAAGGGAAAAAGAAGAGATATGAAGGGTGATCCGTATGCTTGCGCACGGACAAACGATTCAGCACGTACCCTCTCCCGCCCCCTCTCCCCTCTCCCCTGTCAACCGATCGGAAAAGGACTTCATATCGTATGACCGCGTGTCCCAGGGGCCGACCGTGGATCAACATGAGACGAGTTCTCCGGTGATATCCGGAACGATAACCAAGTGATGCGATACGCGGCCGTGGGAACATCTTTGTTTGTAGGTATATATATGGTGTGATCCCTTAATGCCATCATATATTGAGTTGAGCCAGTTACCTTGATGATCTATCACCTAGCAATTGATAAGTACTTCGTTTTGCATGTGAGCAGTTTGAGGACAAAGAAGTCAAGGAATCAACAAGAGGGTCAGTTCAGTGACAAGTTACGTTTTGTCATGATGGTCAGAACCTAGTCGTCTTAAAGCTCCCTTCCAACGATCACCATGCCATCACACAATTGAAACATATGTTATGCAAATTCCGCTATGACGCCATACTGTCTAGTTCACAGTAGTCAAAGGAGGGGGAAGTGGTGAGGTCGAGTCGTGTCGTTCTAAGACCTTTCTTTCCGGTCAATCTATCGCGAAAACCATAGTCTGACCACGCGTCTCTGGGAGTCGATCGTCGTACGACAGCAGGACGATGGTAACTAATTCTCGTCAACGCGTTCGGGAAACGCATTTATAAGTAACCGCCATACGATACGGAGACGTGAAGGAGTATCCCTTCTCACGAAGATATAGTCATCACGTTGGTAACCTCTCATTGGTTCACTTGAGCACTTCGCTTCATGTTCTGGGAGTGTAGACTGTCATGATGATATATCTTGCATGTGCGAAGTCCGCGGATGGAAGGTCAGGAGATGGTGGATTGAATTGAGTAGCAGTTGTATCGTGTTGACATGAGCACCAAGTAAGTCACCGGGCACTTCCCTTCCTGCCGGGCCACCTCGGATTGATCTGTTCCGCAGCTTCAGAAGCAACTCACATGTATAGGATACAGACGCTTGGTAATGGAGAAAGGACAACGCAAATGGTCCGTACGGCCCGTATTGACCTCTTGTCTCACCCGACACATAGCCCCCCTCTCATCCCCCACTCAACCCGTAAGTGATCGCAAAAAGGTCAATCAAGTATGACCGCGCGTCCCGGGTATCGACCTTCCGGTCTTCAGGACAAAAGGCCGACATCCTGTTCACGACAAGTTAACTGAAATCTCCACCAAGTAACCACTGAGCCGGACTGTGGCGATACGTGCCGTGGAATTCTTGATTTTTCCCACATCTATATCCTAATGTCTTATTCTCGTAAGGTGAGACCCGAAACGGTTGATCTTCTGATATGACAGGAGATCTACCTTGGCTGACGGGGTCGGCGAGTAAGAGCATGCAGTTGAGCAGTAGATCGTTTCAGTAGTACACTTCGATCATGTCAGAATGGAAAGTTATTGTACGCTGTTCCTTCAGACTTTAGTGCCGTCAGAAGCAGTACTATATGCGCGTATCTGCATGCCGCAGAAACCAAGAGATCGTTAAGTGACGTAGTTCAAGATGGCAATTCCGAGCCGGAAAAGAAGAAAAACTAAGGGTGGTCCGTGCGGAACACCTTGTCTGAGCGGGAAGTCGATCATTTGCCAAGAAAACTTTATATCGTATGACCGCGCAACCTAAGGGTCGAATTGGTCAACCTTTGAAACCGAAAACGCCTGGAGAGGAGTAGATCCCAACAGGTAGGCCTATAACGTTGCGATAACCGTTGTGCCATTGAAGGCTAAATTCGATACGCGGCCGTGAGAGTATTGGACGGTTTGCCTATATATAGCGCTATATTACTTGCGTGCTTGAAAGTTACCGATTGAGTGAAGGATGACTGCATGAAATCTTGTGGTGTGGGCTGTAACTGATGAGGTTTGCGGATGTTAAGAAAGAAGGTCAGCGAGTTGGTTCATGTGAGGGGTTGGATATAGGTTATGGGTAAGTACACTGTGATACATGATGATGTACAAACAAGAGGGTGAACGTGGCGATTATAGTTGAGTACGCTTCTTGGCGGTTCGGAGATAGGGCCGTAGTAACCATTCGACATCTGCTTCTTTTTGGTCCAGAGTCCCTTGTCGGATCTCGTAGGCTATGGCGAGGGGTCACTATCAGCACAGTTCTCCTCGCAAATTGAACGTCGACAAGAAAGTAGAACGTGGGTCTTCGTGACTGGTTTGAGAGAAGCGCAGGATTCGATGTGATGAATGGGTGGCAAAACTCACGCTTTGCTTCGAAACGTGGGCCGACTTCGGCGAGTTGAATATCTTTATGCGATATCTTTGCAAACACATGGTGTCTATCGCAATATCACAGATCAGGTGAGTACTCCTTATCGCGCAACGACGAGAAATAGATCCATTTAAGTGATTGGGGATGTTAGAACACACCTGAACGAGATGAAATCATTCTCATTTGCCAACGTCATCACCCTCCTCGCATCATCCTTCGGAACCGGAAACAGCGCCTTTATAATACCCATAACCCTCTCCCCCAACTTTGTACTGAACCCTTCGAACACCAGATGAGGATACTGCTCGCTGACTGTGCTTGTCGCGTTTGAGCTGACATCATGACGGAGGACGACGTTGTGTAATGTGAGTGACAGGGTTGGACCGTGGGGTAAGTGGGATATTATGAGTGCGTCTGGGACACCTCGGGTCTCGTGTAGGAGGAGGAGGTCGGTTACGTTTTGGGATATGCAGGCGTGCAAGAGGTCCGGAAGGACGGTGTTTCCTCGGTTTAGACGGTATGAGTTTGGGAAGACGAGTCGGAGTTCCTACAAGGAGTGTGTCAGTGAGCGAGATACAAAGTCGGACGTTAGTATTAGGAGACAGGTGAGATCGTAAAGACATGGCTCACCTTTGAGAACTGTAGTAACCGGCTGGAAGGAGAACGAGAGGTTGTAATGACGATCTTGGGGTCATATGTCCCAACTTTGGCATACTCATCGTCGACATGGTTTTTAGGCTCTATAGACGCAAATCAGTTTCCGATTCCAGCTTCCCAAGACATCGCCCAGACCCGTTCCTGCTCTTCATCTTCAAACCACAACCCGCGATCGTCTTCTTCGCCAAGCGCTATCGTCGCAATCCACTCACCAGTCTGTGCCTCATCTAGCACTAAGTCCTTTCCTAGTGTCCTCGCTTCATTTCTCAATTCAGTCGGTAATGGCTTCCCCGCAGCTAGTAGATCTTTGATTTGCTGTTTCCGTTCGTAGATTGACCTCTCTTGCGATTCTAAGGATTTGCGGTGGATATATTCCCTCCTTTCTCGAGTTTGACGACGTTGCTATAGCAATAGGTGGATTTGAAGTTTCGAGGTGTTTGAGTTGGACGAGATTGCAGTCGAAGGAAGGGAGGGAGTCGAGAAGAAACGACCTGTTCAGCTCAAGCTGCGCCCATATACGTCACTGACCTCACCATTTGGATACGACAGCCTTTTCAATCGATTCCCTCTGTATCCTATGACTGTATGAGTTGCTGCGAGGTGGCTAGTGATGGTGTACAGGGAGACCCGTTGAGTACCCAAATTTGAGAATTTTAGAAAGTGATGATCCAGGTTACGTAAACTATCATAGTTTTAGTGGTTTCAGCTGCCATGAACGTGTCACACGTTGCTCAAAGCCTCGTTTGTATCAATTACTAACCACTCGAGGGGCGACCGTATCTCGACTTATAAATTCACCCAGTGATCCGCAATGAAGTATCATACTTTAGTCGCGGCTCTGAGCGTGGCTCTTGGGGTAGTAGCTGAGCAGTGGGTCTTCAACGATGAGCAGGAAGCCTCGACTGAAATCGCCAAGAAGAGACGTGAGTATCCTAGTATCTGTTGGCCAGTTGGCTTATTCTGTACTTCACCCTGCAGCTTTGAAAGGCAGGTTTATCCATATCACCGATTTCCACCCAGATCCACACTACAAAACAGGAGCGACGTTTGAATCAGGGTGTCATGCCAGGCCTAAGAAGGATCATAAAGATAAAGGGAAGGGTAAGGGCAAAGAGGCCGATTCGGCTTGGGAGCACGAGGACGACGTGAAAGGTGTGGAGTCGGTGAAGAAGGGTCAGTCGGATTTCGCAGGCCGTTGGGGGAGTGGTATCTCGTGAGTTTCACTAGTAGAGCTGGCCATGGAATACCATAAACTGATCGGGCGAGTGTAGTGATTGTGATTCACCGATGTCGTTGGTAAATATGACGTTCGATTGGTTGAAGAAGGAATGGGCGGACGAGGTGGATTTTGTGGTTTGGACAGGTGACAATGCGAGGTTGGTGCTGTTGACAGGATGGCTCATACCACAGTGCTAATTTAATCGCATGGGTGATAGACATGATATCGATCGATCCCTTCCAAGAACGCCTAGAGAGATCGCAAGTCTGAATACAATGATGGTCGACAAGATGCTCGATACCTTTCCCCGGGATGTACCTATCGTTCCTAGTATAGGCAACAATGATATCTACCCGCACAACGTTCTTGCACCGGGACCCAACTCGATCACATCGAACTTTTTACAGTGATTCACTTTTACCCCAGGGGGAAACTATTTGCTGATGTGGACTGCTTAGCGTGTGGAAACACTTCATACCTGAGGATTCGAAACATATCTTCGAGAGAGGGGCTTATTTCTCAGTCGAAGTCATTCCGGACAGATTGGCGGTTATCTCGTTGAACACGTTGTTCTGGTACGACTCAAACACTCGTGAGCTCGACGAGGACCTCCAGCTTGGCCTTCACTAGCTGACGATGATGTAGTGGTAGACGGCTGTCAGGATAGATCGAATGATCCCGGGGCTTTGGAGATGGACTGGCTAGAGGTTCAACTGAACGAGTTTAGGGAGAGGGGAATGCAAGTCTGGTTGACTGGACATGTGCCACCTCATATGGGTCATTATTACGATAACTGCTGTACGTCGCGGTGAATTGGTTGCGCTTCTTGTCGCTGACAGTCTTGTAGATCTGCGTTATGGCGATTTATCATTGAGGTTCCAAGACACCATCGTCGGTCATCTGTTCGGACATATGTGAGCTTGCGACATGTGGGTAAACCTATCATAGCTGATACCCGCGCATAGGAATGTAGATCATTTCTTTTTTATCGACGTCGACGAGCTAGAAGCCACTTCAAGACTCCTTTCCACCTCCACTAGTAACCTCACTCTTCCGTCCCTGCATGGAGGCTTCGCTGGTCCAGACCTGATACAAGAGCCTCACCTGCCCTCTTC
>Ga0068630_1000516_pt1 | contig 12041 bp, 9 predicted proteins | sample InSIn4gowninarea_FD_77433 | JGI IMG/M metagenome (GOLD analysis project Ga0068630, IMG submission 77433) | Clean room microbial communities from NASA Spacecraft Assembly Facility at Jet Propulsion Laboratory, Pasadena, California, USA -... ... | reverse complement strand
TTTGGTCATTCATCAAAGAGGTCAAGATTTACCCACCAAGAATCTCTATCTCCATGGGAGAATATTATAAATGGAATATATTACAAATACAGAATACTATAAATTGAGAATATTACAGATGGAGAATATTATTACGGGACAACATTAACATGGGAGAATACTACAAATCGACAATATTATCATGGGTTAATTTCACTGTTCATATATAAGAGACTCCGATTTGGTATGATTTATACTAGATGATGTATTTTCATACAAACATATTTTAAATTTCAATATATGTAGTGCACCGTAAAAAATTTTGAAATTTCACACATATTTCAAAAACGTTTCAGCGTTTCATGTGTTTTTATAGCAGGTAATATTGGGTTCCTTTGAGAAACTGGTTTTCTGCATTGAAACATTTACAAATATAATTTGACAACGTTTAGTCCTCCACCATGTTTAACGAAAATTAAACTGAGGACTCCAATACAACGACTGTTCAACGGGAGTACCGGCTCCCGTCAAATCAACGAAGTCAAGCAGCAGCCGGCGAGATTGGCATGTTAGAGGTTTGCCATCTCTCTTAGGATATATCTTTAACAGGAATATTTACTGATATTTCAATGAAATTTTCCTGTTTTTGCATTAACGCTCTTGCTTTTTACATGGAAGATTATTGGCGTTATAACGAAACGCTCCTGTTTTTGCATTAATGTTCCTGCTTTTTTACATGGAAAGGATATTCATTATAATGCTAATAACCATGGATGGTTATTGGCATTATAATGAGAGGTTCCTGTTTTAGCAGCAACGCTCCATCTTTTTATATGGAAGATATTCGGCATTATAACAAAACGTTCCTGTTTTTGCAGTAACGTTCCAGCTTTTTACATGGAAGGTTATTGGCATTATAACAAAACGTTCCTGTTTTTGCAATAACGTTCCAGCTTTTATATGGAAGGTTATTGGCTTTATAACGAAACGTTCCTTTTTTGCAGTCACGTTCCAGCTTTGTTATATGGAAGGTTATTGGCGTTATAACAAAACGTTCTTTTTTTGCATTAACGTTTCTGCTTTTTACATGGAAAGGATATTCATTATAATGCTAATAACCATGGAGTATTATTGGCATCATAATGAAACGCTCCTGTTCTTGCAGTAGCTCTCCATCATTTTATATGGAAAATATTCGGCATTATAACAAAACATTCCTGTTTTTGCAGTAACGTTCCGGCTTTTTACATGGAAGGTTATTGACATTATAACAAAACGTTCCTGTTTTTGCAATAACGTTCCAGCTTTTATATGGACCGGTTTTTGGCATTATAACGAAACGTTCCTGTTTTTGCAGTAACGTTACAGCTTGTTACATCGAAGGTTATTGGCGTTTTAACAAAACGTTCCTTTTTTTGCAGTTACGTTCCAGCTTTTTTATACGCAAGGTTATTGGCATTATAACGAAAGGTTCCTAATGTTTCCGTAATATTTCATGGAAAGTTCTTGGGGAAACGTGTAGGCAACTCTCAGTTGCCCATTTTTCCCCAGGAGCGTTTTTAGATGTTTACAGTGTGTATAAACAGTTAAATCAAGCATAACTCACAATATATTGTTTCGAAAAGTGCGGCAGAATGCTACACTTTCATGTAGACACTCTGACAAAGTCATACAATGAATTTACAGATGATTAAATGAACTTTTGCACAATGCAAAATACGTGAATTAAAATGGACTTTCCTTGACAGCATGGAGTTTTAATTAAGGGACACACAAAAGTATAAGCTTGTGTTCAAAACACAATTTTTTCTAGAACTGTGTTACATTAACTATTCTTGAATTTTTGGAGAATCTGCTTACTACATATTCATATTTACCTCCATTGACGTCATCTCTGCATCACAAGACATTAAGTCCCAAAATAGTCTTGGAATTATGCAGGGAAAGAATTAATTATAATAATTAATTTTCGCATATTCACACTTTGACAACGCCTTTTCTTATTCAAAATAGGTAGTTCCAGGAACAAAAGCAGCACCCAAACAAATTTTAACTTAATTAGAGCTACCCTACAGACATAAGCATCACAATGGAGCAATAAAACAAATAAAACTTTAGTAAGAAATTAAGCGTGCTACTGCTTAAAACCTGACTAAATTCATTTACTCACAAATTAATTTTGAAACGTTTAACTGCCACAATTTCTTCGTGTTACACATTTTTTCTTTAATAGCGTTTTTGCGAACAATTTAGTAGCAATTTTGGAAAAAAAAACATGCTAAATGTGGACAGTAAGGCTTTTTTCACCCCCTCAACTTCTGATCAATTACAGCTATAGTCATAAAAGTGCATCTAGGCAGAATAAAGTGACTGTGAGCTACATGATGAGACAGCTTACAGCGCCATCTGGTAGAAAACTGCGGAGTCAGCATCCCTATATCAAAAATTGCATTAGATACGAAAATGTAATTACAAATTTGTAGAGTAGCATCAATTTAGCTTAAGAAAGCACTAAGCACTTCGTGGACATTATTGCTGAGAATGGTATGTTTTTAGCATTTTTTAAGTGTACTTAGTATGAAACTTGTGCATGCTTTTCATTTCCAGCACTGACAAGACGGAACGAGATAAATTAGTGTTGTAAGATACATTTACATTTTTGGTGTTCAAACTGCTCTCCTTCAACTATTAGGCGTATTAGTTAATAATTCGGATTGTTTAAAATAAATGGAGTTGCTGAAAATTGTTTGAAATGCGAGGTCATATGCGGTCTTTTTCCTTACAGCAACAAGAAGTCTCAAATCGTCAGAAATCAAAGAGTTCATAGTTAAATTGTTCATTATCATTTATTTCATAGATAATCCGAAATTTCGAGTAGATAAACCGCATCAGCGTATAAGCCGCACCAACGAAAATTAGTAAGTTTCTAGATATTTCGAAGTTGTGCTCTCTAATTACGGGCCCGTACGAGTACGGGCCAGGGCTACAAAAATCAAAATTCATCGGGCTCGGGCCGGGGAGGGTTTTAGATTTCAGGCCCGCGCAGGTCACTAGGATGGAAATATCCCAAGTATTTAACAGGAAGGATACTGGTATCTTAATAAACCGTTTCTGTATTTTTCGTAACGTTCCTGAATTTCACATGGAAGGTTACTGCCATTTTAAGAAAACGTTTCTGTATTTTTCGTAACGTTCCCGAATATCACATGGAAGGGTACTGCTATTTTAACAAAACGTTTCTTTATTTTTCGTAATATTTCAGAATTTCACATGGAAGGTTAAAGCCATTTTAGCAAAACGTTTCTGTATATGTCGTAACGTTCCTGAATTTCACATGGAACGTTACTGCCATTATAACAAAACGTTTCTGCATTTTTTGTAACGTGCCTAAATTTCACATGGAAGGTTACTGCCGTTTTAACAAAACGTTTCTGTATTTTTCGCAACGTTCCTGAATTTCACATGGAACGTTACTGCCATTATAACAAAACATTTCTGTATTTTTCGTAACGTTCCTGAATTTCATATGGAAGGTTACTGCCATTTTAACAAAACGTTTCTGTATTTTTCGTAACGTTCCTGAATTTCACATGGAACGTTACTGCCATTTTAACAAAACGTTTCAGTATTTTTCGTAACGTTCCTGAATTTCACATGGAACGTTACTGCCATTTAAATTCCGTAACGTTCCTGAATATCACATGAAAGTTTACTGCCATTTTAAACAAAACGTTTCTGTTTTTTTCATAACGGTAGTGAATTTCACACACATGAAAGGTTACTGCCATTTCTAATATTGAGATTTCTGAAATTTCTATTTTTTCCCGAAAACACTTGATGTTTAAAAGGATAGTTCTTGGGAAACATGAGCAACTCAGTAGCTCCCTTTTTTCTAGGAAAGTTGCTTGACGTTTTTACAGTGTAGATCGAGATGCCTACGCCTTTAAATACTGTCCGTTATAAATAACAATTTCCTATATAACAAATGCACTGCTTTAAATCACGTCTACTTTTAAAAAATCGAGATTAGTTTCCTTACATATTATTTAGAATGAATAATCATTCATCGAAGATTTTAATCCACATATTCATCGCATTTTCCATTTTGAATTACGCACCGGAAGTTTCCAAAATTGGAAGCATTTATAACACTGCCATTGCTGCGATGCATCCTTTAATCACATATGACACACGTTTCACTATTAATCTTCTAAATAGCATTTCTGCCAAGTTGAAACGGAAACTGATTGTTTCAGGAGGCGATTTATATATATTTGTCGCGAAGTTGTCCCAGGAACTTGGAATACTTTTAAGAACAAAAGTATATTGGATATTTTGTGATCAAATGATCTATGCATCTTTGTTAAATGTGATTACATTCTTAAAAGTAACCGATTTATAGCGATTACGAAACGATTTAATAAATGTTTCTATGTATACTTTACGCATAAATTTTATGACGATTTACATTTTAATCAATTTGATCTAACGATACCTTGAATTAAATTATTTTTTTTCTTATTAGACTGTGAAAAAGTGGTAACGTGTTCCATAAATATTCTTACAATTCCGCTTATTCCACTTATACAAACATTTTCGCTTTTTCCACTTTACAAACATTTCCGCTTATTCAACTTATACAAACATTTCCGCTTATAAAAACATTCCCTCTTATTCCACTTATACAAACATTTCCGCTTTTTCTACTTGTGCAATCAATTCCGCTTATTCCACTTATGCAAACATTTTTCTTTTTCTACTTATGCAAACATTTCCACTTATTCCACTTATACTAACATTTTCACTTGTACAAACATTTCCGTTTATTTCACTTGTAGAAACATTTCCGCTTTTTCTACTTATGCAAACAATTCCGCTTATTCCACTTATACAAACATTTCTCTTTTTCTACTTACGCAAACATTTCCACTTATTCCACTTATACAAACATTTCCGCTTTTAGCGGGATTTAATGGTAGATAAAAAGGATCCAGGAAAAATTGTTTCCTACTCTGATACGTTTACAAATCCAGTGTGACGACACCTGGTCGCCACGATATTTAACGGAAATGAAACAAAAGACGGTAACACAATAGCTGGACAAGTCTCTTAATTTATAGGTTATAAATAATATTAATTTTATCGTTTAATCGATAGGTTTAAATCATTTTATTGTCGTCGTCTTAGCTCAAGAACTCAGACGGGTGTCAATAAGCATCGAAAAAAAATCATGTATAGTAAATCCCATTTAGCAGGCGAAATTCGCGAAAGTACTTATAAGGCGTGCCCATTAAAGTCCTTTTCCACCCACTTCCAAAAAATTGCAGCTATAGTTAAAAAATTTATCTTAGGTCAACTACAAAGTTGTAGAACACCATCAATTTAGTGTGAAAGGCAACTTGTACAATGTAAATAAACATTAATATTCTTGAGAAAAAGTAGGCAGTTGAGTTGTCCATTTTTCCCCAGGAACCTTCTATTTAAACATCAGGAATGTTACGGGGACGATCAAAATAACTTGGCTTTAAAATTCCAGTAACCTTTCATGTAAAATCAGGAACGTTCAAGCCGTTGTGTAAACGTCTGTTTCATTTGGGTAAACTCGAATTTAAAACTTGGGTAATCAAACGTTGCCACGGTGGATTTGTAAATGATTCAGTGTAGGAAACCAGTTTTTTTTTTTTTTTCAGAAACATTCTTAGTTGCCATAAGTAAATACATGAAAAGCGGAATCGTTACTATTTTTGTCTTTAAAATGTATGAGAGCTATGTCAACAGAGACTGTTGACATAGCTTAGCATAGCAGATAGAGTTGACATAGCAGATAGAGTTGACAAACCTATAAAGTGATTTTTTAAGACCTATAAGTGATTTGTACGAATGGAATTTCTTGTCTTTAAAATGTACGTGAGCTATGTCAACAGAGAGTTGACAAAACCTATAAAGTGATTTTGTAAGATCTATAAGCGATTTGTAAGAAAGTAATTATTTGTCTTTAAAATGTACGAGAGCTGTGTCAACATCAGAGAGTCAACAAAACTTATAAAATGATTTTTAAGACCTATAAGTGATTTGTAAGAATGCAATTATTAGTCTTTAAAATGTATGAGAGCTATGTCAACAGAGAGTTGACAAAACCTATAAAGGTTTATTCAAGAATACAAATAGAATAAACCTATAAAGGTTTATTCTATTTGTAAGATCTATAAGTGATTTGTAAGAATGTAATTATTTGTCTTTGAAATGTACGAGAGCTATGTCAACAACAGAGATTCGACAAAACCTATAAAGTGATTTTGTAAGACCTACAAGTGATTTGTAAGAATGTAATTATTTGTCTTTAAAATGTACGAGAGCTATGTCAACAACAGAGAGTCGACAAAACCTATAAAGTGATTTTGTAAGATTTATAAGTGATTTGTAAGAATGTAATTATTTGTCTTTAAAATGTACGAGAGCTATGTCAACAGAGAGTTGACAAAACCTATAAAGTTATTTTTTACGAACTATAAGTGATTTGTAAGAACGTAATTATTTTGATAAATCATAAGCATTTATAATAAAAGGTAAGAAAATTAATTTACAGCATGACTAATACGTTCCCGTAAAATTTCCTTTAAGATATATTAAAAGAGAAATTCATTTAATACTCCGCTAAAAGGTGGACTAATGTAATTTTGGAAAAATTGCACATAATGTATTGGGCATGAGAAAGCCTTTTAAGTTATGGGGATAGAAAATATATTTTCGCAATATCTCTATCAACGATGAACTTTTAACAATTATTTTCCAGGGGAAATAAAATCGTTTAAGGCAATAATTTTCTAGTAAAATACGAGGGAAAAGAGTTAAGGGAACTCGTAGTAAAACAGAATAGACCCAAATTCTTGGCTGGAGAGGGCAAATAATTTGCGAAAAATACACTGGTGGACAAAATTAAGAGGAGGAACACATTTTCCTAAATAGCTCGCGAAATAATGAAATTTGGTATGGATATACGTAAATTATTGTATGACAATAATGTGCACAAAACGACAGTTAGAATGATTTTGATTAGTGTGAATTTGCCTAAAGTCCAATGATGTTCAACTTTCGTGTTGAAAAATGTCAAGGAAAATGTGTGACTACCTCTGAGAGACACATAACATGTACAAAGAGTAGCTATGTTGTCACCGTAATTTCGGGCAGATAAGCCGCATTAGCGTATAAGCCGCACTTCCGAAAACTGGTTCTTAAAAAGTAATATTCAGCAGATAAGCCCCACCAGAGTATAAGCCGCATCGCTGAAACTGCTCGTACTAAATGATTTCGATATATGGTAGCCTTTATTCAATTACGAAAAAAAATGTATTTTTAGTGTCAAATATCAAAATAAAGCAGATATAACATTTAAATTTATATAAACCTTCATTACCTGCAATCATTACATTTCGAATTCAATAACTTTGGATGCCTCGTAATAAAATAAAACAGATTACCTTAAACTTCTTTGACACTTTCAATTTGTGATCACGAGGAATTTGCATTTTCATCATAACGTTCTTTCATTTTTACAATGTCAGACATATGAAAACTCGAAACTATCGTGGATGTCCTTATGTACATCCAAAATGACATCCACTTGGATATTTCTTCGTAGGATGACCGTTTTTGGCTAGAATTCGTGAAAGAAGGCAGACCGTTCCGCATCCAGTCTTTCCAAGTTTTTTTTTTTTTTTTTTTTTTTTCACATGGTATTAGAAGATATGATTTTTAACTGTTGCGAATGAATCAGAACTTACGGTTATATCATTCGGGAAAGAATAAATAAACAAGAGAAGATGGCTGAGAAAAATATTACTTATCGTATACGCCGCACTAGCGCATAAGCCGCAGGAGAAAAATTTGAACTTTTTAACATGTATAAGCAGCGGCTTATCTCCCAGAAAATACGATATTAAGAGAGTCAGGAGTGTTTGAGCAAGTCGCTCCTACGCCTCCTCCAGAACAGTTTTTAACTCCCGAATGGTTCTGAGTGGTGGTTGGCATGTTGCAACTGCCCTCCTAAGAGCATCCCAAGCATGCTCAATATGTTTGAAGTCAGGAGACTTGGCTGGCCAATCATTTCGGTAAATATCCTTTTCAGATAGTCTTTAACCAACCAGGCCCTATGTGATTTTGCATTGTTATCCATTAAAATGTATCGGGGACCAACAGTACCCTTGAAAACTAACCATTAATATTATAGGATCTCCTACCTGTAACATCTTGGCATTCACGGAACCATTGTAAAACCCATGGAGCCATGTGCGGGTATCTTGCATGATTCTTCTGCTCAGATATAATCACTCCCATACCACAATATGTGTCCCCTTCCCTGATGTTGCTGGGATGGTATCGGGTCCCACAATCCCTCCATGTGAAGATTCGCCGAGAATCAGGTTATAGACTGAACTTTGACTCATCCGTGAAAAGAACACTAGCCCACTGAAGCAGTGTTCAAGGTTGGTGCTGTATGCACCATTGTAAACGTTCTCTTTTGTGGGAAGGAGGGAGTGGGATGCAAATAGCTAGCTTTCTGGCATTCAGTCCTGTCTCATGAAGCCTTCTTTCTTGAATCCGGTGTTTCTGCGGCAACAGCAAGGTCAGATAGAAGAGTTGTGTGGCTGTAGACGTCCTCTGGTGCTTGGCTGAAAGTACCAAATACCGGTCATCATCGGTCATTGTGTCTTTCGGTTGACCTTATCCTGGTCTTCCGGATACTATCTCACTGTTTTTGAACTGCTTCCTCAAATTAGAGATGACACTTGGTGTTATATCCAGTTCGCATGCAACGACAGCTTTGGACTGTCCCGCCTCAAGCCTACTGACTATTAAGTCCTATTGGCGTAAGACCACGCACACGATTACGATTAAGGTTATCTCTACATACTAGCACCACACTACTACTATTAAATGGCCTCCAACTGTCCCTTTTTTATGCGGTTTTTAGGAGAAATCTGTGAAAATGTTTCCCATCTCTTAAGTTTGTCCACCAGTATAGTTTAGCTTGCTTACAAAACAGGGAAGAAGCTGCGGCAGACATTTTGATGAATTTTGTATCATGCTTTGTAAAGAAATCAGGCTTTTGCCAAATTTTTCCTGTTTTTGTTTTCTAATTTTCGTTGTTTTTCCGTTCAGTGTACGCTTTTTATCATTAAATACAAGCTCTTTAATGTCATATATACATAATGTACATGCACTTAGCTACATAGTACTTTAATTTACACCTTTTCTATTTACCATTTTATAGCGTAGAAGACGAACTTGGACGGAATGAGACGGAGTAGAACGGGTTACTATCCCATTCTACCTCATGTTCTTGGCCCAAATGCACCTCATACAGAAAGAAAAAACTTTTATCTTAATAAGCTCATCTTATAAAGCTTAATTACAAAACATCGTGAGCAAAAAAAATTAAGAGTTTGATCTCAAGAAGAAAGAAAGTGAAGAGAAGAGAAGAACTGTTGTTTTCAAAATAAACTGTCCAATAGTGAAGAACTAAGCTTGAAAAATAAACCTAAAAAGAAATTTTAGATAGGAGGTTTAGAAACAGTACGCAAAAAGGTATGCCAAATAGTGAATCGGAAATTGAAGATGAAGCTTGACAGATCACATTTACTATGGTAAATTTACTCTACTTCAATTAACGGACAAATCGTTTACTTAATGTGTTACAAATAAGCTCACAATTCATATGCACGAAGAAAAAATTTGATGTGTAAACACTGCCAATAGTCATGTTCAATAAGTTTCTTAAGTTCAATTGAAATATATTTTATTTTCTAGAATGTGTTTTTTAACTACAATGAAACACCGGTTATACGCTTTTCAAGGGGCCAAAGAAAAAAACATGTAAACGAAATCTGTGAAAAAAAGTTGTTTTAAGAGAAAAAAGAATAAATTATAGATGTATAAAACAAAAGAATATTTAAAAGTTTAAATTTGTAATTTATTGATAAAATTTGTATTAAAGGTTGTTTAAAATTCTTACAGGCACTTTTTTTTAGACAAAAAAGGTTTTTTTAATTTTTTTTTTTTAATTGACAGCTAGAAGTTTATTGTTCAAAACAAGTGCATTTTAGCATTATCAGGTATATCGCCATCAATCAAATGTTTTCATTGTGTTATTTTTGTTACTTCTGGTGACTAATTGTTAATCCAATTCGCCACTGTCTCACAATCGACATCTCCAGATTCCCCACAAAAGATTTTGCCAACTATACCATGTCGTAATTTGAACTTGTGAAGCCATTCTGTAGAAAATTATGCATTCCACATTGTTTCTCCAAAATGTCGTTCACCTTTTCTATAAGCAATGGGCCATTAATATACAAATCTACAGTTCTACATTGATTAAACCGTTTTAAAAGCACTTTCTCTACTTCGTTGAATGTAGGTTTTCATCCAATTTGTTTTAAGTTTCCATTTTTTTTTTTTTTTTCAACGAGAAGGAGTTCTGCTGCGCGATGTCATCGTTACTGTAGGCTTATATACAAAGTGGACTAGATACTGAGTAAAATGACTTTCGCTTCGTTCACTCTTTTCGAAAACTAAACGATCGAGTACTTAGATCGTTTTTAAAGCTTTTAAAACGCAAAAGCATTTTTTTCTGGAAAACAAGGCGCGTCTGAATTCTGAAAAATGTATAAATAAAACATAAAAAATTATTTTCATTTTCCTCCATCATTGATTTGAGGAACAAAAAAACGTATAAACGAAATCTTTAACTTTTGGAAAACGTATAATTGAAATAATTTAACATTAAACACTATTGGAGTCTACCGGGACTTTAAAAAAACGTAAACCGATAAAAACATGTAAATGGTATTGCATTGTATTCAATTTTTCTAATAAAATTGAATACAGTGCATAATAACTATATAATACACTGCATAATGAAACATAATTGAATGCAGTGAAAATGAAACATTGTTAAATGTTCCAAAATAATTTAACGTTGACCGCTATTGGAATCTACCGGGACTTTAAAAAAAACGTATAACCGATAAAAACATATAAACGGTATTGCACTGTATTCAATTTTCCTAATAAAATTGAATACAGTGCAGAATAACTACATAATACAGTGCATAATAACAACATAATACAGTGCATAATAAAACAAAATGAAATACAGTGAAAATGACACATTGTTGAACTTTCCAAAATAATTTAACGTTGACCGCTATTGGAGTCTACCGGGACTTTAAAAAAAAAAAAAAAAACGTATAAACGGTGTTGCACTGTATTCAATTTTCCTGTAACAGAGCTTTTTAACAATAGCTACGTTCAGGACTGTATTTTAATGGCATAGCCAGTTTTAATTTAACTTGACGATGACATTTTTTACCTTAATCTTCTAAAAAAATCCATGTCCCGTTTTGCTCCACAAATGCAGACAATTTTTGTTTGATTAGTAAATATATTTAAATACATGAATTTCTTTATACATTATACATATTATGTCAGATTAAAAAAGAACTTTTGTTTTGTAACGGATTTCATGTCTTATATTTAACCTAGCTCATTAGAAAATGATTCAATAATAATTTTCCCATTTCTCCCGAACTACCTCTAAATGCATAAAATTTTTATTAAAATGTAAATTTTATAGATTTTCTATATTGCACTGAGTTCAAGAAAATTATGGTAAGTCCTTCTCACGTTAAAAATTGACACTTTTTTCTGGACAGTTCATAGTAAGAAACCGAAAGCGACCTTAGAAGTTTTATTTTCCACTCTTCAAGGAAATAAAACGAAGAAATAGTATTTTTATCGCAGAGAGAGTTTTCCTTAAGGCAAGTTTGTGGTAGAAATACCGTTCCTGCATCTTGAAATGTATATTTTTAATATACTCCTCTTTTATCCAAGCCTTTAGCTTGACTTTTCTCCCCCAATATCCCAAAACGTAAGTGTCTTTAGTAAAATTGTTACTGCGGGTATACAGAGTGCAATGCAAAGTCGCAACCGTTGGTATTTGACATTTACCTCCAACTGCAAAAACCGTTACAAATAAAATAAATATATATGATACGGCATTT
>Ga0068630_1000515_pt1 | contig 12049 bp, 10 predicted proteins | sample InSIn4gowninarea_FD_77433 | JGI IMG/M metagenome (GOLD analysis project Ga0068630, IMG submission 77433) | Clean room microbial communities from NASA Spacecraft Assembly Facility at Jet Propulsion Laboratory, Pasadena, California, USA -... ... | reverse complement strand
GAACAGGGCTACTCCTGCGAGTTGTGCTTTGGCATGTGGCAGTCTTCCGCTGACGTCCCCGCGGTTCGTTCTGGGGCTGGGCGCGCAGCCGAGGACAAGGAAGGGCACCTTCTGAAGGTAATGTATTTGCTCCGCCTTCCTCCCAAGAGTACAATACTGTACATGTAACGTTTAGCACGTCGCGCCCTGACTCCACTATACTCGAGAACAGCTCCAGACTCGTCGCCGATCCTATCAGTAGCGATACTCAAGGATACTGTACAGATTTCATCACATTTGTCAGGAATTCAGATGAGGAAAAGCTGGCGTGGTAGAACTCCTCTTGAAGAAAAGATCACCGTCATGGAGATCCAGTGAAACCTTGTATTTAGGCCTCTTACCGTTTCTAGCTTCACCATCTAACCGAAAACGGAACCCTCTCTTGCCTACGCTCCTCTTTTGGTTGATGATCTTTTGCCCAACGGGCAGCTGCTAAGCTCTTCGTCCTCAGACTCCTCCATCGGAAAAAAAGTTGACAAAGCATTTGGTGATCCTCTAGCCAAGAGTGCTGCCCTTGACAAACTTCATCATCATGCTCTCCTTGTGCCAAGAAGATTGTACGAGGGCTCAATCGTCAGGCAGACATTCCGAGAGTAATGGAACCTTTAGAGGCACTTCATGAAACATGCTTTTGCATCGCGCTGTCAATGCAAACATGATAATTGATTGTGAAACGATACTATCATGGATAACAGAGCAGCTTGTCTAGTATTCAGTGAAACATTATTTGCCCTCGGAAGACTTTCCTTGCAGATGAACGTCCAGACGTGCACCCCCCCGTACACTGCCGCAGTTGAGAGTTTGGAGACGATCAACATGCCAATTTTCATGGTGAGATGCAAGTCATTCACGACTGGCGAATAAGGAACCAGGAGACTCCACAGATATTTGTTCGCATTTGTGGTCATACTCGGTTTCCAACGAACTCTCGTGTTTCCAATCTTTGGAGCGAATAAGAGCCCATGTCTGGATCGAGAGATCGCGTTCTCAGATGTGTGATCCTGGACGTGTCTCAAAGCTCGTATTGAATCGCGAACCGCCCTTGGCGAATTTTCTATAGGATACAGATAGCCAAATCGGTAATGTTTCCTTGTCGCGTTCGAACGCGATCCGAGCTGGTTGCATCGTGAACCTGCCTTGTTACTCTACAGTAAGGGAGGCAAGACTAGACTCTGCATCTTGTTCTCCAGGGTACGCAGCAGTACTGTACTGTACCGTACCATGGCGTTGCTAAAGCTTGCTCTACTGCACGCCCGCATCTGATAAGCACGCTAAGCTCGAAACAAGTGGCCACTATCACTAGGGAACAGGGCGCCAAGTCTGCCAGTTTTAATGGCCGCTTTGCCCACCAACTACTGTAGAATTGACACCACGCACTAGGAACTTTACACAAGCCCCGATTGGATGACCGAAGGATTAATTTGTGGGCTGACTTCTTTGCTGCAATGTACTGTCAATACTATCAACATGTCGCTAGGAGGATCAGCAAACACGAAAGACAACTCATCAGTATGCATCGCCTCACACTTGCATGTGTTATCCGGCAGCTTACAACCACGAAGTGGTAACGGTTATAGAACTCGATTTGTCAGGAAACGTTCTTGTTGGTTGCACCACTGAATCATGACTTCTTCGACCTATATTGAGGACCGGTAGTCCTCTACCATCTCGTTAGCCTTGCTATCATCTCATTGAGCGATAGACCACATCTCGCCTATCTCCACAAACTGTTTCTTATTTGCCAGTGTTATTCACCGCTGTCGTACTGATAGCAAGAGCCAATAGCTGACGATCGTGGAAGCCTTCTGGACAACAACTCAACGATCCTTGTTTCCGCAGATTCCTGAGCTGAATAATCCGGTCCAAGCAAAGGGGACACCTGAGCATGTGCTCCCTCTATGCCACATGCCTCTCAATGAGGAAAGATGGAGAGTGATCGCAATATCACAGTTCAATATCAATGCTGTCAAGAGCTATGGCGCGATTGAAACAATACAGATGTCTCGTCTTATGAGCACGGCTTTCCCGATCTGGGTCGCACTTAGGTTACGACATCAAAGGGCTGAGATCTGCCAGTCTCGAGCTGATGCTCCCTCTACGGAGTGCACGCAAACTCCCGCATAGAAGAAGTGGACCAGGGATGGGGAGGGGGAATACGGATACCCATCTAAGCTTTTGGAAGACGTAACGTTTTATCAGGTAGGTGAGAGGCAGTGGAGGCACATGTTCATTGATAATTTCAGCTCGACAAAGGAAACCCTTCGTCAACCAGGTTCACCTATTGTCTGTGAGCTGTGGCACAGTTGTATTCGAGCAATTGCAGCGGAAAAAGCTCTGGCAGATCTGTCAGTTTGAAATCCCCGGCTTGCATAACTCCACCAGATCTCCGAGCTCTCCAGCATGAATGAAGTACTTCTGACAGGGAAGTGCTATCATCGACATCCCAGCCATTTTGCAGTATTTCTAATCCACAACCCACTCACACTATAGTTTCAGAATCGATAAGATCCGATGCTGAACTCTCAATATCTTCACAAGAAGCCTGCTGTCAGTCGTAGCACTACTCCATACCCGTCCCGAAAGGGATCCCATTCGCCAAAGCTTAACATCCGGGCATTGGTAAAGTCAAGCCAATGGAGAGCCGAGGAATTCTCCCATACAAGCATTTCCGTCGATTCTCCTCTTACCTACATATCAATGATTTCAAGACAACGTCTTCGAAGAAAAAGAGGCAGTACTAATGCACGTAAGCACCGCATGCACGTGGTATCTACGGATATCATTGTTTGGAGTGCACTTCAAGCAGTATGGATATGGTACCGGGACTGATGCCCGACACATGAATGCCCTACTGCTATCTACCAAAAATCTGCTCGTCCGGTCACTTCCGACTCACGAATCACACCTCAACCTCAAACAAAATCTTATCATCCAACGCATTCCAGATCTCCACACAAATATCTCGTAATATCCACAGACCACTTCCACAGATCTGAACATACTATCGACCTATAAGCTCTACGAGTGCGGATCTGACAGTACGTACCGTACAGCAGTACTCGTAACCTAACTGCCCCCAGGAAATTTTTTCTTTCACTGAAGTCATGACCCCAGGAAGTGGATCAAAAATCAAGGATATATCCATGACACGACATTTGGTCTGACGCCGTAATATTGCTTTGATAAAAGCTGTATTGACAGCAAAGTATCAATACAGCCATCGCCTGTTCCCTGTCTTTCCCTGCCTTCCAATTATTCCTTCTTCCCGACCACAATCCCTAGTCCTTGCCCCCAAAGCCGTGCCCACGATGCCTCGTCCCTGCACCTAAAACCCTTCGTAACCCCATTTCTCTTCTTTGCGCTCCAATATGTATTGGTTAAATGTCAGTGTCAAGTAACAGCTGTCGATAAATCTCCCCAAGCATCGGCACTTTACCTACGTATGTAGGTAGTTATTGAACTCAACGGCCTGCCATAGCAGGCCTTCCACGTTTGATCGATCGGAATAATTACAAATTCACCGAAAATTGAAAGATCGGAAGGAGCTGGAGTAGGGATTCTGCCACGCCAGGCACGTAGTGTACTGTGCCCGACCTGCATTGGCAGTCTGCAATACGTAGCCGTAGCCTAATTTTCGTGGCCTGCGTTTCCCCTTCGCATTCGGAAGCGTTTTCTCCAAAGCATCGTAGCCCATCTTCTCCAACAATTCATAATTGCTTTATATGCGTTATCACTGAAAAATGAAGCACAATTTCGCACACAAATCTCGTGTACGAAACGCAAGCTTTCCGATCCTGTTTTCGTGGTGTAGTGGTTATCACGTGTCGTTCACAATTCCATGTTGAACATTGTTACCCGACAAGGTCCCCGGTTCGAGCCCGGGCGAAAACACAGCCCATTGATCGTTAGATCAATCCCTCGCTTTTTGTTTTGCTCCCAGCATATACTTTTTTGTTTGGTTAATTTGACGTAGAGAAAAGTTGATGTGATATAGATAGGTAAGAGGAGTGAGTTTTTGCTTTATTAGGTAGGTAAGGTAGGTATGGGGGTTTGTTTAGTTTATGTCTTTGAGTACCGCTTCGATGATCTTCCCCTTCTTTTCGTTCTCTTTGCTTCAAACACAATTCCTATTGACGTTGTACAAGGAGCAGTTTGGCAGGCTTTAAGTACTGCATAGATACACCAGATACCTACATGTACTTACGCAATGCAGTAACTCCATGCTCGACCTCGGAAAAGGCTCTGGTGAAGCAGATAGAATAAAACACCGTCTCTTGCATATCAGTTCTTCACCATCCATTTATCTTCCAATTCGTTCTGGTCTGATTCAACCCCATGGAAAGACAGGACTGTTCATGCATGTCTACATGTCCACCGAACGAGACAGTGCATATACAATCCAGACAAAAATGATGAAATGATCAGACAATGAACGGATTTGATGAATCCAGCAAATTACTTTCGGCGGTTAAGGAGGCTGTCGTTCTCTTTGGATCTCTTCCTCGGTCGTTTCTACAGATGATAACGCTTCTTAGGTATGTATGTAGCTCTGATGACTAGTCACATATCATTTCCCGGACAAGCTGCATAAAGTGTACGTTGTTGCTACGACGCTGCTTCTCTTGCTCAGTACTACGATCAGACACGGTGATGACTGCCATACAGGATTGTGTTGAGGTGGCTTGAAACGAGTTGAGTCGCTGGATGCAGGACGAGTCTAAGAACTACGGACGTAGCTGACGGTGTATTGTTGTGATTTGGATTGGATTGACGAAGAGGGTTGATCCGAGAGAAGGACATGTATCAATGTATGTATTGATAGAGAGCGCACCATTTGATCAAGAGTCTGGTAGCGGAAAACGGACAGTTTCGTGGGAGAAAAGGTACTTTCTGTTCGAGAGACAAGGGTAGATATAACCAGCGTTGATTGTGGTTTAGCATTGGTACATCGTTCATCGATTGTTGTTGTATATGATCCAATAACTTACTCCGAATAGCTATATAGAGCATGCGAATTTAATCGAAGTTCGATCGTGAAATCCGCTCTTCGTACCATAAGTTGTCTGGTAAGGAACACAAAACAACCAAAAGCCTGCCCAATCCTGAAGTTGCATCTGCTTGACCTCTCGTACAACGTAGGTAGTCCTACGGTAGCGAAATGCTGAGAAGACTGTCACTGCAAATCCAAGGACACTTGGGGCCATGTTCTGGCAGTGCCATTCAATTGTGATTTAGTCTTGGGCTGTTGGTGTCAGTATGATAGACATGGTGTCAAGTGTTGCATGATAGTCGTGAATGAGCATTGAAACCAAAACATTTCTCCTTGGCGAAGGTATTTTTTCCTATTCAGAAACATTATAAAGCACCTAACCAGCGATCTCCAACGACAAGGGACGTTTGCACCTTCCTGGCAGGCCATTATGTTAATATAGCATCTTGTTCCATCCCACATAGCCACCCATGTGCTAGAGACGACACTGTCCCTGAACGAAATATTGAGTTCCAGAACTGATGCACCGTTGTAGTATCACCAGGCATTGCCTGTTCCAGCCTGGATATCTGAAAGTATTTGTTACCTGCCACATCAACTCTGGGAACTATCGTCTCCGATTATGCATAAGGCGTTCCGGCCAGTCAAAGTTGTTGTGGCAGCTCTTCGCAAGGCTGACTATCCTCTGCGTCGTGCGAATTAAAGTTTTGTGTCCTTTTCAATTGCGTTTCCCTAGAAACTGCGGGTGTTATAGAGATGAGTATTCGATTCTAGTCAAATTTGATGCATCATCCTCGAAGAGGATGTCTCTGGACGGTCAAAGACCTGGTACTGGTTCGAACATTACGACAAACCGCACACCAACCTTGTCAAGTGATTGCCACAATTCCCGGAGAGATTTTGCGAGCTCCGCATTAACAAGAGGTTCCTCGCCAGTGGTAGATTTCTCGTCATCAACAGATGCCTCGCCAGTAACAGGTTTCTCGTCAGTAATAGATTCTTCACCAGTAGTGAGTTCCCCGTCACTTGTAGATTTCATCGCAAGAATGGACTTGTAGTCTTGTAGCCAGATGGTTCTCAACTTCGGAAGGTTTTGCGTCTTCGAATCCAAGTCAGTCAATCTTAGCAGTTCCTTGGTGACTCTGCGGTCCACCTCGAAAAGTCGAAGCGTTTCAAGGGAGGGAGGGAGCTTATCAATGAAGCGCGCTCTTTCGTCGCGAAGTTCTCCTTTTTCATTACGAGTGCCACTTTCTAAGCCTAATGTAGACATGAAGTCAATATCAATATATTTGAGCTTCGTGAATGCATGGAGATCGCCGACAATGTCTTCTGGAAAAGGGAGTCTGTCAGAGTCGTGAGGCCCACCATTGTAGGATGGACTATCGAAGGAGACACGATCGAAGTGAACAGATAGCCTGGTTAACGCAGTGTGGCGCTTTCGGAGAAGTTCAACAGCCGCCTCCATGCCCACTATGTTCTCTTCATCTACGTAATTGTGATCCTCATTGGAATAGTCGATGGAGTTTATATTCGGCATCATGTTTATAAGCCCCTCAAAATCTTCCGCTTGCATATCCCTGCAGGAAATGTCAATTTGTTCAAGAGTGCTTAGGTCGACGGAAGGTTCAGGCTTGAACAACGAGCTCTCATACGCAATGACCAATCGTTTGAGTGATGGCAGAGGCAACATATGCTGTATTTGCTCTAATGGATGGTTTCTGTATCTCCTTTCAAACGAGTATAGTTCCAAGGCCTCGAGAGCTGGTAACAATTGACCACGTTCAAGCTTCCACTTCTTGGGATCAAAGAACTTGATTCTTTCGTTGTCCTCGTCGAAGAAGATCGATATACTTTCAAGGTTTCGCATGTTGAGTAACAAGTACTCGAAAAGAACGGTTGACATCGCTTCTTTCTTTCTTGGGAGTGCAGACGACGCAGACAGGCAGTCGGTAGAAAGCCAGGTTTTCCAAATAGAGCACGCGCCTTCACAAGATCATAGTCAGGGATATTACCAATCCGAACATGATTCGTATGCAGAGCAAGGTCAGGGTCATCTGAGATTGACCTAGCAAGAAGGGTCATATCACAACTCTCTGTGCAGATTCGTCGGTATAGATGTGGCCTGAAAGTTTTGTAGAGGTATTTCGAAGTATACATAGACTATGTAGAGTTTTCAGCTCTGGGTACTCGATGTCTTCGTTGCCATAATCACAAACATGACTGCAGACAATCTCGACCACCTCGACAGGCAGACCGAGCAGAGACATGGCGAGAGTTCAACGAACAGTGAATTGGTAGACTGATTAGCTTGAAGAGGTGAAGCAAAGCAATAAATTGAAAGGTAGAAGTTACGGTTGGCAGAGAGGACCAGCAATGCCGAGGTAACAAACAATTTCTCAAGCCGGCCAACGGACGACGTGTTTACCTAGCCGACCTCTTGCCCGAGCATAAGGCGACAATAGTAAGTTGACAACGTCAAGACAAGATCTTAAGGTCGATAAATCAAATAGCACGCGTAATTTAGAGAGCAGAGCTGAAGACTGACAGCCATGGCTAGCAGCTAAGGAGTATTCCATGTTGATCTTTCATGGTCGGCCTACCATCACAGCTTAGGAAATGTAGCTATGAAACCATCGACAAGCTCCTGTCTTCCTTTCTCGTCTCTGACACCATAAAATCGTAGGTCCTTTGCTATCACTGCGGGAACATCTCCGTCAAGCCATTCATCCGGAGGGGCGGTCTTGAGCAAAGCAACTAGCTCCTTTCTGCGATCCGCTTCACTCAGCTTAGTAATCTTAGAGATGTACTCCCTGTACAGCTTCTCCCTGTCTTTGTCCGCAAGGTGACGATCCATCATTTCCGGAGCTTTCTTCCACTTCCTCTTGAACTCTGGCCAGTATAGCTTTGGCGTAGCGTTTTCGCTCAGGAATTTCAGATATGCTACCTTCGGATCCGCCTTCTTGCCCTTACTACCTATGTCTCCATTTCCGTTCGTAACGCCCTCTTCGGCCGTATTTGCGTTCCGTTCAGCAACACGATCTCTGGACCAAGAGTCGAAAGCTGACCGTCGAGAGGACATGTTTGGCAATGACAGCCAGCGATCATCACTGATCAAGGCATTTGCAGTGGGTGTATTTGTGTCTATCAAGGCATCGAACGTGGAAAATGGAGAGATGTGGTGGTCATCAAGCAACGAACGAAACCGAGCTTGTTGGTCAGCTGCCGTCAATTCCATACCACCTTGTTCATCCTCATCGACAAAGTCGTCGGGGTAGTCGTAGCCAGGGTCTTCTTCATCCGCCTCCATCGCTGCGATCTGCCAGGCTATATCATCTTCATTGAACTCTTGAGGTCCTGCTGGAGGTTGTTCCTGGTTCACAAGGTTTTCATGGTCTTCGAGCCGCGGACGTTTTGGGTTCGTCTCGTCTTCAGCTTCATCGTCTGTAACTTCAACTTCTTCGTACTCGTCGCTGTCGTAATCGTCGTCCGCTCGAGCCTGATTGTCGTTACCAGGCTCAGTCTCTGGCTTGGACTGCAGCTCGTCTTGGTTTTGAGATTGCTTCTGCGCCTCCTCCTTCTGCGTCTTTTGCTCCTCGGCTCTCTTCTTGGTTTCCCACTCAATTCGGTCCATGTCTATGACTGCCATCATGACCTCACTTGGGAACTTCCACAGACTTTCCTTTGTTTCAGTGTTGTAAACGAAGCGTCGCCCCAGCTTCGTCTTGACTAAAATCCATGGCTCACAATTCGGTATTGCTGCCTTCGACTTTGATCTGTCCCCTTGTCTATTCGGTCGCGATCGATCCTGGTAACTTCTGCCACCAGTGAAGTGGCCTGGTGCTCGTTGCGACGGATCATTATGCTTATGAAATTCTTGCAAGACATTGATTGAGGCTTGAACTTCTCGGTCGCCTTCGGTCGCGCCATAGTCGATCTGCAGATCTTCTTTTGGAGGTGGTGCAGTGGGCCGAGTATATGTAGATTGCTTAGTCTGTGCGTTGTAATAATACGAATGACCTGAGGGTGCCTTGTGTTCTGTCCATCCTGGTGGGAGGGACGAAGCTGCAGCAGGTCTGTTTTCAGTGCGATGAGTCGACTTGAGCATTTCGCCCTTACTACACAAGTAAACTTGTGAGATTTCGCTGAGATACGCTCTTTAAACAAGGTACATACTTTTACAGATGTGCTTCTCAATTGTACAGTAACAGACCGAGAAAAAGATAGCCAATCGGAGCGCGTCATTGAATCAGACTGGGGTCCTTCAGACGCGCATCAATTGCCTGCCTTCCACTGTGCAGCGCTGAGCGACTTCTGACAACGTCGACTATTGCGCCAGTTCACCACTCCCCTTAACCTCATACCTCCCACAACGCATTCACCTCATCACGTCGAATCAGCATGTCACGCAGATACGATTCACGAGTCAGTCCAGGAAATTCACGTCTGAGACAATGGCTAACAGTTGTATAGACTACCATTTTCTCGCCTGAAGGCAGACTGTACCAGGTCGAATATGCACTCGAAGCTATCTCACATGCCGGCACAGCTCTGGGGATATTGGCCACAGATGGCATTGTCCTCGCAGCCGAACGAAAAGTTACAAGTAAACTGCTAGAACAAGACACTTCCGCTGAGAAGCTATACATTCTAAATGAGTACGCCATGGTAAACGAATTGGATGATACTCAGCTAACAAGTACAGCAACATGATCACCGCCGTAGCAGGCATGACAGCAGACGCCAATATCCTAATCAATTACGCCAGACAAGCCGCACAACGATACCTCATTACCTACAACGAAGATATTCCTTGTGAACAGCTGGTACGGCGGTTATGTGATCTGAAGCAAAGCTACACACAACACGGTGGTCTTCGACCTTTTGGCGTATCGTTCATCTATGCTGGTTGGGATCCTCAGAGACAATTCCAGCTATATCAGAGCAACCCGAGTGGTAATTACGGTGGATGGAAGGCAACCGCTGTTGGTGCGAACAATGGCAGCGCTTCAAGTCTGATGAAGCAAGATTACAAGGAGGACTGCACTTTGAAGGAAGCCTGCAGTTTAGCGATGAAAATTCTGAGCAAAACCATGGATTCCACGAAGTTGAGCAGTGAGAAGATTGAGTTTGCGACTGTAGGTAGGACGAAGGATGGCACAATCTACCACCACATCTGGAGTGGAAAGGAAATCGACGCGCTGTTGAGTGAAGAGGGTCTCGCAAAGGAGGAAGAAGAGTCCGGCTAGAGCTGATGGTACAAACCGACCATTTGAAGCGACAAAGGCGTCCGGAGCAAGATAGCATAGGCGGTTTAATGTCGAAATCCAGGCTGGATCAATGAAAACCTTCACATCGAAACCGGAGTGATTTGTGAAAGCAGGATCAGATGCTGCTTTGAAAGACAGGTACAACCCTTCACATTCACTGGGCATTTCTCGAGACAAGCTCGTTACAGAGGTTGCCAATTTTTGGATAGATCTCACGGATTGCCCCCAGGCCTAGCGGGATTCAAAGTCGGGCTTTACTTGAGTCTGTCTCCATGCTGTTCTTCACATCGACTTTGCGCAGCAAGGTTTTCCTTCTCCAATCACTGTTTCCATTACTCTCCCGCTGCCTACTTTCATGATGGGTTGTACTGGAAGCATTACGAAACTGGTCGAGGTTCTTTGATTACATTGGCAGTTCCAACAGACGACTACTTTATCTCTGCTATTGACCATCATGACCGTTACCGTCTGACCTTGTTGTGCCAAAAACACTAACATTCTTTGCATTGACCTGGGCTCACAGTTGTTCAATCCCTCAAACCATACTCGTGAATTATCCCACTAACTTAGGATGGACTAACTACGCAGTGCAAAGCAGTCTCTCTTGAATCCAGATACGATCTCGGTTACCAGGGGACTATCAATTAAAACAAACAACTCCAATCAGTACAATGCTTTCTGTTGAGGAGTTCTGTGGCTTTTAGACAGCATTACGGTGTCAAATCAAGGACATATGCCCCTGCGAAGCTTCTCGAACATTGCTTACAACGAAGTCCAAACGTTCATGATGAAGAGGAATGTTGGCGGCCAATCCTGCAAAGACCTCAGAGCCACAACGCAATCTCACCTCACAGGGCTGTACTGGAAAGGGCGTACACGAATTGATTGACTCATATACTTCGGTGTTACAGTATTACTTCAACCCAACACCACAGACGCTTCCAATACCCAAGATCGAAGTCCAACGTGCTTCGAGCAAAAACCTTCAGTCATTGATCTACGTGAGACAAAGATCAATTTTACCAGCACCGATCTCCAAAGACCTGGATTGGCAGCCATCACTCAGCCAGACAGCCCCCTCATACCGAAGACACGGTACTTGATCACAGAACCTTCGACACCAGAGCAGACTGCTGCTCGTCAGAGCTCAGCAAATCCAACTATCCGGAACGCCTGTACCTCGAAGACAATCAATGGTGTATATATCAGCAGCCTGCAGCCGTACTTGAAACGCACAGGTACAAACCCCTCCAACTCAGATCCCAACACTTAAAGCTCAAGACAGCAGTCGAAGCACCCATGGACTCCTGGCATATATCAAACATACCACAATGACACGCCGCTGTACGGCATTCGCAACAGCGACAGCAGTGCCAGAATGAGCAGCGACGTAATATAAACCATGGCACTCACTCCCATTGTGTCCATCAAACACACCCATCACATTGCATTACAAGTCATTTCGTCCGAACCACCTGCCTCTCCCTTCCCTCAACAACCCTCACATACCACAGACTACCTAACCTTACCTACTCCAGTACTTCCAAATACCCACCTCTCCGTGCACCTGTGCTCCACAACAACGTGAACAAACCAAAACCGAACCACAATGCAGTGCAATATAGTACACCACCACGCTATCCACCCATCCTCTCTACCTACTCACTCACCCACCTTACTCAACCTATCAACATAAAACCCACACTTCTCCATCCATCTCTATTCCTATTTCCTTCTCTCGCCGGAAAATATT
>Ga0068630_1000513_pt1 | contig 12069 bp, 12 predicted proteins | sample InSIn4gowninarea_FD_77433 | JGI IMG/M metagenome (GOLD analysis project Ga0068630, IMG submission 77433) | Clean room microbial communities from NASA Spacecraft Assembly Facility at Jet Propulsion Laboratory, Pasadena, California, USA -... ... | reverse complement strand
TTTGGTCCATTATCAAATACTGCAATGTCATGGATGAAAGATTTTTTTTTCAAAGAATGGAGAGTGTATGCCAAATAGAGAGACAATACATATTCCAGATAATTTTTCAAGATGAGAAATCTACAACTTATACAAAGAATATGCAGAAGGTGCTGAGGGACATGGCCAATTTATTACATATCAATATTTTGTGAAGGTATGGAAGAAAGAATTCAACAATGTCCGTATTCCTAAGAAGACAAGGATGGGGATTTGCAGTACATGTGCTTCTCTTAAATAAAAAAGGGATAAATTTGAAGGCTCAGAAAGAGGTAAGATTTCATAACTTTAACTTTTAAAATTGTATAGCCATCAACTATGAAAACATATTTCTTAATGAATCTCTTTTATGTTGTGTAGATTTAATTGTCAAACAACTTCAGGAGCATCACGAACAACAAACAAACGAAAGGAAGAAGTTGTAAAAGCATCAAAAGAAGTGTTATGATAATCCGAATAAATATTTGGGTTTGATAATTGATGGTATGGACCAGAAGAAAACACTTTTACCACATTTTGTTCGCACACCCAAAAATTTACAGGAGGAAAACTTTATTCAATTTCACTTGGTCGAATGTATGGTCTTCAATGGGAAAATGTTGCCAAGGGTGTACTTCACAGCTCCAAATATTCATAATGATGCAAATTTGACCATAACCATAATTCATGATGTGATTTCTCATTAGTCTGGTAATCTTCCTGAAGTTTTGTATCTACAATTGGACAACACTTGCCGTGAAAACAAAAATTAGATTGTTTTTGGATATCTAAACATGCTTGTTGAATTGAGAATTTTTCAAAAGGTAAAAGTTGGTTTCCTTCTTGTTGGGCACACTCATGACCATATTGATCAGATGTTCAGTCATTTTTTAGTCACATTGAGGAGGAAGGAAGTTCGGAGCTTTCCGTCACTAATTGAATGTATTAAGAAATCATACATGCCAGAGCCTACTTTTGATGTGTTGGAAGATACTATTGACATGCGAAGGTTTATTCTAGGATCATATGGTGAGGGGAAATGCATTGAACAACTTAATGACATTAGCTTCCAACATCAATTTCGTATCAAAAAAATTGATGGGAAAATGCTAATATGGAGCAAGAAGTATTCAACTACTACAGAATGAGCACCGTCATCAGGTTTGCAATTTTTGAAGTTCATTCCAGATCATCTAATATTTGCATCAAAAATATTGTTATTACAATCAGTTGGTGTAGTTCAAAATGCACGCAGACAGAATAGGGCTATAAATTATTCTAATTGCTTGGAAGAAATTAAAAAATGTATTAGATATACATATGAGTACTTTGACATTGCTGATTCAGTTTGTTGGGAGTCATTTTTCAATAATCAAAGTGATATCATTTCGACAACAACAAATGAAGATATACCTTTGAAAAATCCATTTATTTGGCCACAAAATGTGTCGAATGAACATGAGGAAGTAAACATTGTTGAATAGCAACAATCTCAAGGTATTATTAATTCTTCATAGGAAGTGGAAAGAGAGATGTATATTGGTTCCAGAAGATCTCGTGCACAACGTGAAGCCATGGAAGACCTTTATAGGGCTTCATTATAGGATATTAAGGAGGGTTGCATGATTGCAGTGCTAGCAGATGGAGATTCCAATGGCTATCCATTTTGGGTTGCTAAAGTTATAAAGGTCTTTACAGAAAATGAGGATGTTACAAGTGTTGAAGTACATTGGTATGCCACAAATACACACCCATTCAATGGTGTGTATAAGCCAGAGATGGTAGTTGACAAAAAAAATGGCGGAAAAAGAAAAATAAAGGGTACAAATGTAAATCGTCGCCGCACAGACATATTAAAATTGGAGGATGTAGATATGCTTGTTTATGACTTCAATTTAACAAAGAGAGGAACTCTTCGCTTCAAGACGATAGAGATTCTAAAAAGGTTGTTACCAAAAGGAACAATGTTGACATGGGAGTCACCTGAAACCAATCATAGATCTAGAAGAATTTTGAAACCTGAAATGTTGGGAATGCATGTGGACTCAGATGGGGCACTAGTTGATGAAAGAGAAGAATATGGAACATCTTCGTCAGCATCCAGTCACTCATCTTAAGATGTGAATTCTGATGGCGTGCCAGAAAATATGAGTGATTTTGAATAATTGTTTAAGACAGTTTATATAACTGATGTATGCATCATATCTTCAAATAAAATTAATGTTTTCCATATGGTGTTAAATGAGAAGTTACGAGACATTTTTATGTTGTTGGATTATATGTCTTAATTATGATAAATTTTATTGTTTAAAATATCTACAATGCAATATTAAATTAGAGATATAATGTATGTTTTATTCAATATACAAATAATGACTTTTGAATGCATTTAGTGATGTAATTTGTTCATAATGTCATGGTTTTTTAATTTTATAGTTGAAAAAATTTCAATTTTTTTTGTATCTACCGTGTTATGGTTGAAAACATGTTAAATTTATACTTAGCAAAGAAAACTGATATTCTACCAAAAACATTAGTGTGTTTTTTCCCTCATAAACAACTTTGTTTGACACATAAATATTTGGTTTTATTAGCATTTTTTTGAAATTTTGAAAATTGACCATAAAAAAAATAAAAAAAATCATTGTTCCAGTGTCATCACTTTCATTTTGAAGCTATATTTGGCACGAAAATTTCATAGTAAATTTTGTAGTCACTGCCATTTTTAAAACATGTTCAAAATTGATGCCTAAAAAATAAAAACATCGTTCCAGTATACACACTTTTCATTTTGAGCACTGTTTTTGATGTTTTTTTGGGGTTTTTTGGCCAGAGTTCCCGTTTTAAGTTTATTGTTCCCATTTCAAAGTTTACATTCTTATAACCTATTTTCATAAGCTTTTCATACTTCCTTACTTCATTACATCCCACCTCCATCTAGAAAAGAAAAGAAAAAATAGAAAAAGATCAAAAATAATAAAGGAGTTTGGTTGTGAAAATCCACGAAAGTGGCACAATACAAACTCGAATTCATATCGGAAAACCAACTTGTTTGGCCAATATGAATTCTCTATTTTGTTTTACCATTTCTTCAATTTGAGTTTGCAAGAATCAACCTCCAAAATAAACAAGACTTGAGGACAAGTCTTCCCATCAGAAAGGGGGGAAGATTTGCAAAAAGAAACTTAGTTGTGCAGCTGAATTGATGACAGAACTTGTATTGTTGGTAGTTGGGACCTGAAATATTTTTGAAATCAAATGCAGAGGGACCTGAAATGTTAGCAAACACACATGTATATATTGCATAAAAATGTACATGACAGAAGGGACCTGAGTTATTATGAATCAATTGAAGAGGGACCTAAATGACATCAACAATCAATGGACCAAAATCAATGAAGGATGCTAGAACAGAAGGTAGAAATAAGCTTATGTTTCTATCTATCTACGATATTCGAACAAGACAATTTCATCCAATGTTGTTAAAGAATAGCAACATTCATCCAATACTATCAAGGAAGTACAAGAATAGTAAGTGCACAATTTTGCTCTTGTAAATTTAAATTTTTGTAGAAATTTGTAGACATTGTTAAAATTGAGTTAATACCTAAATGCATATTTTATATTCATTACATTTTCCTCATCCTATACCCATTATCGTAGACCAAATCCTATATTCATTCCATTTCATAACCCTACATATCATTCTACATTTACCTATATTTATTTTCTATATTCCATATTCATTTCATAACCCTAACCCTAAGTAGTTTTCTTCTAAGCAAAAAGGATTAAAAAGGATACAAAAATTAGAACCTGTAAAAAAAAAAACACATTAGTCTTATGGAAACAATTTTAAACATGACCTAAAAAATGGTTATTTTAAAATTAAGGAAATACATTGCAAATCAAAATGATTAACCTTATCATAAGCACATAAGAAGAAATGCTATTATATGCATGGTGTAAAAGCAAATATATGGTAATACGATGAGGTGTATGGTTCATACAATGGAAATAAAATGGAAAGTGAAGAATGATGAATATAAACAACTATGGGTAGTGTTGAAAGTGAAAAATGAAATAATGAGTCATGTAATTGACGTGGTAATAAGGTAATGTATATATGATAATCATGGCATACCAGTCAAAAGGACCGCAATTAAAATATGAAATGGTCAAAGGTTCTGTGCACGATATCCAGTCAAATTGCAGGAGCATCAACATCACGGTCAAAATTTTCAAAGGAGAAGTCTGTAATTTTGCAGCTCAGAGAATTGTACAGTTTGGAACCCTAAAAGCTGTAGAAAAAATCTGGATCCGTAGTGAAACATTCTTGGCTGTGAAAATTACTCTAACTTGAAGGAAAATGACAGCTTAATGTAGAGTTGCTGTGAGGCCATAGAAAACAACACAGAGCTACAGCAACGCAGAACCATAACACACTCTCTCAGCTATTGAAGCCATAAAAAAGGATTGTACACCGTGGATCCAGAGAATGTGGCCATAGGAAGCACGCAACCATGGCAGCTACATGAACGCAAGATAGAAGATGTCTTGGAAAGGTAAAAAAAGAAGGTCAAACTAACTCTGTAATGTTATTTTCCATAACTGAGCCTTTCACCGTGTGAAAAGAAGCTGGAGCCATAAAAAAGACGCAGAATATATAAGCAAGTTGTGAGAAGAATAATGCATTGGTTCAAAGAGATAGGAGAGCGTAATTCTCTCAACATTAGCAACGCTTCACCGGACTCTAGAAATCCCGTGAAAGAAGGTAAGAGATTGCCTCCAACTGTTAGCAGATTTCGAGGAAAAATACTCATGTTAAGCATTGCATTGTGAGCTAAAACTTCAGTTAAACAACCTAAGCGATTGTCACATATTTTCCATTAATGAACAAATCCTTGCAAATATCAAAGGAAATTTTATTGGCATTGGAGATAAAGCTGAGTGGAAAAATCGTAATTTCTAGGGAATAATGTGGTCATGGATTTAAAAATATCTGGAGCATATCTCATTAATTACACTGGCAAATTCTGAAAATCAGTTGTAAGTTACAAATTTCCTAAATCATGGTGTTTGAGCTTAATTGGGAATGTAGATAAATTAGTTTTTAAACAATTGTCAGTTTAGATATCAGATCGAAGTGGAGGTGGGTTGTTGGCAATTCAAACTCGAAGTCTGGGACTTCAAGTTAATGCCAGAAGATCGAAAATCTCATTCTAGAAGTGGAAGTGCAAAACACAAAGCCTTCTTTTCATTTTTAAACAATGACAACCTAGAATTCAATATATCAGCCAAAACTTGATAGTAGACCAGAAAATCAATTATCCAGAATTCGATTTCTGAAAAGGTATTAACCAGTGCCTCAAAGAAAATGTTGCATTAGTTTTGGAGGCCGAGGGCATAAATCATGGCCTTGATGTTTCTTGAAGAAATATCAGCCTTGTCTGGTAAAATTCAGTAAAGTTTAAAAAACGGTTGTCAGCATAGATAATCTCTGAGGTTTATTGTTACTTTAGTTTTTGGAACTGTGTTTGGAATTTTTTTTGTGCTTCCTCACCAGGTATTGGCATTTCAAAGATCATCATTTCGTCCTTGATTTCCACAACTAAATGTAGAATTATCAGAAGGAAAATCCACCCAGCAACTCTCACAATGGAGGAATATGGTTTGGAAAAATGGAACTTTTCAGAGCATGTTTCGATAGAGAAATTTTGTTCATGAAGAAAAGTCTGTTTGTCTATATCTTCAAAACAGTTCAGATATTTATCATTGTTGGCATTTTTGTGAGTGTTTTATTCCTTACCAATATGCATCACAGAATTTTATCTAATGGAAGCAAGCCTCAGAATTACAAGAGCAAGGATGTGCATAGGGTTAGTTTTGAACAGAATATAGACTTTGAACTTTCATAATGGGGTGAGTTGAAAAGTAGAAAAATGGAAGCAAAATATTCTACAATATTCATTTCCAGAAATCAAATTCGATTTTTAAGGGACAAAGGGATGTGTTTCATTCAAACTTAAATTCGAAATTGTTAAAAAGCCACTATTTTTCATTGCTTTTTTTAGCAAAATAAAATGAATTTTGTAAAACGAAAACATGGGTTTTCTTCAGAATGAGCCTAGTTCGGCTCACCATGGGTAGTTTTCTCAAATTCATTTCTATTTGGGATATTTTTATGGTTCTTTTTACTCCTATTTTGCAAATTGCGTGGGTAAACCAATCGCTAAATTGGAAGTGAATGCCTAGACATAAAAAAAATTGCTTCTTTTAGTGAGATGTAAGAGCAACTGGATATTGAATCCTTCGAGTAAAATTGTTGATATTGCTAATTTGAGAGGGACATGAATCCTATGTCAGAATGTATTGCAAAATTCAAGTTTTATTTGTTGTTTTCTATGAAGCTGCTCATCCAGAATGACCTATTGATGTTTTATCATCAGAGGAGGAGTAGTGTAAATTTTTTGAATTTGTATGTTAATGGTGAAATCTCATCACACATCGGAGACATTCTTGTTCCCATCACTGCAGAATACATAGCCCAAGCCATAATTTTTCCACTGACAGGTAAAGAATTTCATCTACCAGAAAAGAGAAGTACATGAAAGCATAGATATCCTTTTACAGGTAGCTCAAGAGAAAGCTTCATCTTCACAGGATAGAGCCATAGGTACATCAGCAGATCAATCATCATAGAGAAGTAAAAATTCAAAAGGAAGAAACAAGCATGAGGACATGCTTGAAGATCAGCAAGGGGGAGATGTTGGCCCTCAATTTTGCTCTATTTCTGCTTAAGGAAACTTAATTAATCCTTATATTTTCCATCCATTTTCCATCACATCCATCTCATTTTGATGTATTTTAAGCATATTCAAGTGTTTAATTTTAATTTTGCAATATCTAGAAGTTTTTATGAAAATTGAGTTTCAAGTGCAATTTTGGATTGAACCAGAAATTCCTGTAATAGCTATGTGGATGAAATGTTTGTAGAACACTTGGGCTCAAGTTGGATGCATGAATGGAAAGCTTGGGAACTAGGACTAAGCTAACTCCACTTGGTTCGGTCAAAACAATCTTTATTAGGCTCGGTCAAGGCTGGTCAAACATGACTAGTCACCAGAAAATCCTTAGGAAATAGGGCAGTTTTGAGATTTTATGGGATTGACCATATTTCTTGCGATGAATTGGATGAGTTCCACTTAAATAGGTGGATATGAGTAGATATGAGTGTTAGAGATAATATAGATCAGCTTGTTTCACAAAACCTCTATTTAAAGCAAAGACTTTGATGGCTTATTAATGTAATTTTTATGTAACTTTTGTATAATTTTATGCTGAGACACTTTGGAGTTTGAAGCTAATTTGAAGAACCTATTTCATTTCAATTTTTTGTTCATGCTTGGTTGATTTACTGAAGTTGTTGTAGCTGAGACTTCTTCAAGTGTGCAAGGCAAGGGTGGAGGGCCCCCACACCAAGCTAAGTGCACTTCTTGGTTCAATTTTCATAGTTTTCATAGATTAGTTCTTGTTTCAAATGTATTTAGATGTGTGATGATTGCTGAATGAATATTGGTTTAATTCTAATCTACATATGAAGAGACACACAAGAATTTAAGCTAAATTCCCCTTCTATTTGATGTTGAACTAAAACTGAATTTTATTCTCCATTTCTTATTTGAAGTTATTTCTGCATTTCTGGTTTGAAGCAATGGTGATTGTGATATAGTAGGATTGTGAAGAAGGACAATCTGGACCTCCTTAGTTAGAAGCCTCTTCTTTTACATCTTCTGCATCATAAACCATTGTTAATTAGTGCTCTTAGATTTATCTTCATGAAAGTAGTATTGTAGGGAAGGAAAACCTGGTTCTCCTAAGTTAGGAGCCTCTTCCCTCATACATTATATAAATGAATTAGAAATTGTTAAAATAGCTTTATATTTGTAATATGTACTTCTTTAAATCTTCAAATTTTATCTTCTAAACTTGATTATATCTGATGTCCATATACTGTGGATTTGCCTCCAAGTTTTACAAACCCGGATTGATAATTAAATACTTGTGTTAATTTATGTTAATAAATTAGCCCAACAGTGACTGCATCCCCAATTGGCTAGGAAGTTTGATGCTTTATTTCCCCCTCATCTGATAGGATTGACCATTATGTAATCAAACTTATGAATCATCTCTCCTATTTCTTGGACTAGTGTGGAAGTTTGCTAGCTGTGGCTGAGCTTGTCGCATTTGGTTCCATAGTTCAATTTTCTCATCGTGTTAATGACCAAGCTGGAATCCCCCTCAACCACTAGATTTTTATATCCTATTCGAATATCTATTTGAAGACCTTTCTTGGCCTCAACAAATTTAGCTTCATTATTTCCAGCAGACCTATAGGCATCGACATAAATTAACCAGGTATTAGTTTAGGAATCCCTGAAGAGACCACCCAACGCAGCCAATCTTGGGTTGCCCTTTAAGGCACCATTGAAACTCAGCTTTATAAATCCCTCCACCAGGGCTATCAAGTGGTCCATATATGCCATTCCCATCATGTGTTTCTTCCAATATGAGGGATCTATCATCTTCTGTGATAGATTCAAACTCTACAAGATTCGAGCTTCCTCGGGGGATGCCTACCAGTCCTCCTGATGCCATTGCTATGCTAGGATCATATCCCAGATGTTCGGGATGACTCCTTCCAAGACTTTCTCTTGGGGTAAGGATTGATTCTTAAAAATTTAATGATTCCACTCCTTCCATATGGCCCATAGGGTTAATCCCAAAGCCAACCCCTAAGCTAGATATACCAAAGGGTTGGATAATATATGGGCTCTCCATAGGAGTATTGTTTCACGAATGTTATGGTTATCCTGATCCATTCCTCCAAATGCTCCTTGCAGATGTCTCCATTCTTGTTCTACAAATGGGCAGGTGTTGAGCATATGTTTAAGGTCTTCATTATTTTGTTTGCACAACCAACACAATGAAGGGCCATGGAACCCTCTTCTTTGGAGCTGGTCCATGTTAAAATGTGCCCTCTACTTACTAGCCATAAGAAGTGTGATACCTTCGGCCACCATCCTCCCTTCCATATCTTTTTCCATATTAGGCTTTTCGCTCCTAGATCATGCCCCATCTGTAAATCATATGCCTCTTTCATGGTGAAAGTGCCTTTAGCTGTGTGTCTCGATATTAATATATCTGGGCCATTTAGGATGATTAAATTTCTGGATCCCATTCCTTGTCTAGTTGATTCCATTGTTTTGTCGTGGGTGCTGTGGCCAATTTGCTTGCTTCTTCCATCTCCTCCATCCTTCCTCCCCATGACCTTCTTTCTAGAATTTATCGACCGAGTGGATGATTGTATCTCTGGTGTATACAGGTATGTCGCTCAGGTCCTACCTTCCAAGTAGTCGCTTCCTTCGTTTCCAGGAGTCTTTCCAAAATAGTGTTGGTTTTCCATTGTGAATGTCCTAGAAAGCATGTTGTTGGATGAGGCTCCTATTTTTGGCTTCCAAGTTCCATATCACTGATGCTTTGGGAGGGTCCCTATATCGAAGAATATCTTATGTTCTCTCTAGCATGTTATATTTTCGTGTCCATATTTGTCTCCATAGGTCCAACAGTCATCCTATCCATCTCCGCCATAATTTCACTCCCATTACTTGGTTCAAAATGTAGGGTTCTCTTAGGCCTAGACCCACTTCCATATTTTTTTTCACAAGAATAGGTCGTGACACCAAAGCCCACTTCCTAACTTGCTGCGAGCCTCCACATAGAAATTTTTTAAATATGTCAGCCATTTTGGAGTAGGCTATTTTTTGGGCTGCCATTCATGAAAGTTGATAAATTGGTATGGATTGAAGTACAACCTTGAGGATTACTATCATGCCCACTGGTTGAGGGATCAGACGGATGAGCTATTGACTCTTCCACTAAGTTTTTGTAGCATAGCTTTCCAACAGGAAGTCTTCAATGAATTCACCGATAAGGGCATTCCCAAATATTTAGAAGGAAGGGATCTAATGCCAAACCCCAGGACCTAGGCAAGTTAGGCCTACACATCCCCCTGAGTATTAAAAAAGAAAATACATGATTTGTTGTTATTAATCATTGTTCCAAAAGCTTTCATGAAAGTGTACAAAACATATTTTATTTGGTGTGATTCTCTCAATGAAACCTGGAAAAATAACATGATGTCATCCACAAATTGTCGGTGGGTGATGGCCAGGTCATTGCCCCAGATCCCTAGCCCTTTAATCCTCGATTCTTGAATTTCAATCTAAATAAGGTGATCCAACCCTTCCGCCATGAGAATAAAAAGGAAGGGAGATATAGGGTCCCCCTATCTAAGGCCACGGGAGTGGTTGAAGGTAGGGATAGGAGAGCTGTTGAGAAAAATAGAGATAACCAGGGAGGATAGCATATCATATATCTAGTTTATCTAGCATTGGTCAAACCCAAAGTCACTGAGGATGCTATTGAGGTAAGCGTAGCTTAAACATTCATAGGCCTTGGAGAGGTATAGATTGATTATCATCCCCGAGAGTTTTCTCGCCTTTAGTGAGTGTACTATTTCTTTTGAGGCTCCAAAACCGTTAAGAATCTGTCTACCTTCCATGAATCTAGTTTTCTCAAGTGATATGAGGTTGGGGAGAAGGGGTTTGAGATGATTTACAATCACCATAGCAATGATCTTGTATATTACATTACATAGCACAATGGGTCGAAACCCTTGCGGATCTTCAGATTTCAAAGTTTTTGGAATAATATCAAGGAAAGTGTCATTGGGGCTAAGTAATACCTTCTGATTAGACGTGATTTTTCCACCTCCTCTAGGATGTCCTGTTCCACGAAGTTCGAAGATGCTTAGAATAATTCCGCTGTGAAACCATCTAGGCTAGGGTCCTTATTTTTTTGCATTCCTTTTACAACCTCTTTGACCTCCTCTAGCATGACTGTGTGCATCATAGCTAAATTATGTTCTCTAGATACAAGTTGGGGGATGTTGCTCGTGATCCTTTATATAACTTCAGAGAGATCATCTGGTGGTTCTATGAGAATGTCTTTGAAATGATCCACCAACAGTTCCTCCATTCCCTCATGTTGAACCCTGTGATTCCCCTCGGCACCTTTTAACAAATAGATTCGATTGTGTTGCCTATGTTTTCCTTCCTGTAGCTAGTTAACCGTTGATTTTTGTTTCCACAATATTTCTTCTTGTTCTCTTCTCTCCTCCAACTAATTGATTAATTGAACTTTTCCTTCACTAGGTTATCTGATATTCCTTCCTAAATGATATGCTGTTGCAGCTCCTCAATCCTCTTATTCAACTAGTTTTGGTCCTTCATAATAAGACCAAAATCGTCCTTCTTCCATTTCCTTGTCTTATTTTTTGAGTTCCTTATTATTTAGTTGGAAGGTGTGCATACAATTCCTCCCTTTCTCTTCACTGTTCGTCCATGATTCTTCAATTTGTTTTAGAAGATCTAGGTCCCTTAACCTAAATGCCTCAAATTGGAATGCGCGGTTCTTGGGTCTTGACTGCAAGTCAATCTCCAGCCTTATTGGCCAGTGGGCCAAGCCCATGCAAGGGAGGAACAAAGCTTCCATGAATATATCCCTGCTTATGGTTTTCTCTGAAGTCAGAGATCTGTCCAAGTGTGAGGCGATCTCATGGTTTCCTCCCCTCCTAGTGTTCCAAGTATAAACTCATTAATGTTTGGTAGGTCTACTAGGTGAAGCTCCTCTATAAGGTCCACAAAGGCTTCCACAAAGGCTTCCATATCGACTTTTATTCTTCACATCTCCCCCTTCTTTTCTGCTAGAGAGGGACTCATCATGTTAAAATCTCCTCCTATTACCCACAAATCATCTGGGTACAAATTCCTCATCTTTGTCAAATTATGATGGAATGCCCCTTTTTCCCCTGGGATGTTTGGCTTGTAGACCCCTGTGACGAGAACCCACATCCTAGATCCAATATGCTGGAATTTTCTAGAAAGTATTTTTGGTAGGCTGACCCATTCCTCAAAAATTTCTTCCGCA
>Ga0068630_1000510_pt1 | contig 12087 bp, 9 predicted proteins | sample InSIn4gowninarea_FD_77433 | JGI IMG/M metagenome (GOLD analysis project Ga0068630, IMG submission 77433) | Clean room microbial communities from NASA Spacecraft Assembly Facility at Jet Propulsion Laboratory, Pasadena, California, USA -... ... | reverse complement strand
TGGAACATCATAGACAGCTCCATAGAATGAAAGTCCGTCGAGGTGTCCAAACTTGGTAGGGCGAGGTATTCCTGCAATATCTGCCAGAGTAGGCAGCAGATCAGTAAAGTCTATGATATTGTTCTTAACACCAGGTGTAATACCTGCTCCTGCCACTATAAAGGGCACATGCGTGCCATACACATATGTCTCGCTTTTACCTCCGGTAACACTGGCACCTTTCCACGTAGAAGTAATACTCGAGGGTGTGCCGTTATCTCCCAGGAAAATAACAATGGTATTATTTAGCAGATTCTTCTTCCTCAAAGTGTCCATCAGCTTACCTACTTCCTTGTCCATGTATCTGACCATACTCGGGAAGTACTTCTTATTGGATGCACCACCGGCAAAATCCCAGCTTGTATATTCCGCATCATCCGGTGTAGGAGAAAAGGGCATGTGACAGAGCGAAAAAGAATGATAGACAAAGAAAGGCTTGGTAGTCTTTTTACTTACGCTATCTATGAAATGAGCGGTAAAATCTACAAACATGTCATCAGCATATCTTCCCTGTGTTGCACTGGAGGGTAAGAAAGCACCGTTCTGATAGAGAGTAGGATCTTTATACCTGCCTTTGTTTTCCTCTTTTTCCCCCCCTCCGGTATTAAAGGGCAGAAAGACCAGGTAGTCACCAAAGCCAAAATCATTGATCGCCTCAGCTCCGCCATCCAGTTGCCACTTGCCTGACACGGCAGTGGCATAGCCGCCACTACGGAGCATGTTACCAATGGTCTTCTGGTCGCGCAGCATCGTTCCCCACTGAACATAGTTCTGGTTGTTGTACTTACCGGTAAGAAATGACTGGCGTGATGGCGAGCAGTTAGGACAACTGTTGGCATCTGTAAACTGCCGTCCTGCTCTGGCCAGGCTGTCAATATGTGGTGTTTGGTAGGACTGACCTCCCGTGTAGCCAGGAATCTCATATCCAATATCATCCGCAACCAGCAATATGATGTTGGGCTTCGTAGTCAACAGAGCTTGCGACTTAGTAGCGTCCTGTGCTGACACTATAGGTTGTTCCTTCCCCTTAAAATCGGGCTTATTACAGGCAGACAAGCATAACAGCAATAATGCAAAGGAGGTTAGAATAAATGTCTTCATTTTATCACTTTTAGTTTGGTTAATAATTGTCAGTAATGGTATCATGTTTTCATCAAATACACTTTTATGCCTGTCAGAGCAATACTTTAATTGCCTGTACCAATAAAAAGTTTAGCAGCCATGTTACCATTATTTACATTTAGTTAGTCTGGACTTCATTAATTTAATAGCTTAAGCCACTTTGTACCATGCTTTGATTATATACGTTATAAGCAATAAAAGGGTTTACAGGCTAAAATTCTAAAAAATTTGACACGCTAAAAGTATAAAAGCTACTTAAATATATCAAAAAAATTTAAATTATTTTTTTACACTTCGTAAATGCTTTTACTTTAAAGCTCTTGCAATACAGTAACCTGCTTTTCTATTTACGGCTTCTTCAATGGTATTTCATCCTTTTAATAAATAATACTTCATTTGATACAGGAATAACTATTAATAAGCAAAATGGCCTTGCTATTTTTATCACGTTGGCTATGCTTGTTTTATTATAGCTTCTGCCGGCGAACGATTTAAAATATTTGCAAGAGAAGCCCGGTATAAAAAGTATGATTCAACAAATAGCAACTACTTTTTTGACGTTATCAATGATCCCCTCGAACAACATCCGATTACAACCCTTACAGATGAGCAAAAGAAAATAAGATCGAGCCTGAATAAGGCGATAAGAGTTCAAAATAAATATACCGGAACAATGTAGCAACTAAAAGGTACCTTATATTTAATAAAAGGCTGCTTTTAATAAAAACTGAATATTAGTTGATAAACAGTCATCACCTTTGCATAAAAAAGGTGATGACTGTTTCTGTTTTAGAAATAAAATACAATTATGCTGGTAAAGCCAACACTCTTTATCTTACCGTTTTGCATAATAGCAAGGAGGTAGTGCTGGTAGATTGTGGGTACCCCGGCTTTATGCCGCTTATTGAAGCGGCTATGCACCAACACGGGCTTTCGCTAGCGCAACTTACCGGTATCATTATTACGCATGCCGATATAGATCATGTGGGAGGTCTTTTTGAAATAAAAGAAAAGTACCCGCATATAAAAGTATATAGCTCTGCGTTGGGAAAAAGCTATATTAATGGAAAAGAAAAGTCTCCACGCCTGGTGCAGGCTGAACAGATGCAACCAACACTGCCCGAAGATAAAAAAGAGTGGGGTTTGCAATTTATGGCAGCCCTCAAAGCTATACCACCAGTGCCCGTAGATGGTGTATTTGAAGATAATGACGAACCTTTTTTTCTGCCAGGTGTACAAATCATCTATACACCCGGGCACATGCCGGGGCATATAAGTTTATATGTAAAAGAAAGTAAAACATGTATTGCTGCAGACGCTGTTGTTGTTGAAAACGGAGTATTGGAAATAGGTAATCCCCAATTTACACTGGACATACAACAGGCAATCGCTTCTGTAAAAAAGCTGGAAGCATTAGATATAGAAAAGATGGTATGCTACCATGGCGGCGTTGTGGAGAAGGGTATTAAAAGACAATTAAGAAAGTTGGTTGAAAAATATGAACGTGGGTGACGGAAAAAAGTGCTTATAAGTTGTATATTATATATGATCTTATATTCAAATTAACTATCAGCCATTCTCCATCATCCTCATGCATGCAACTCTACATCGCCAAACACCGGATGTCCCACACAGGTGAGCACTAGGCCTTGCTGAATATCTTTTTCAGTCAATACTTCATTATACGACATCCATACCTTGCCTTTTGTACAACGCATGGCACAGTTGCCGCATTTACCTGCCTCGCAACTGTAAGGTAAAGCAATGCCCATTTCTTTAGCTGCTTTCAAAATAGTATGAGGATAAGTAACCGTAAAATAGTAAGAGCGACCGGCAAAATAAATATGCGCATTATAAGACTGCTTATCCGGCGGCGCTATGGCTCTTATTACCTTCTGTGTATTAAAGTTTTCTTTCTTAATGTTTTCCACCGGAATACCAAATTCCTGCAAAGTATAGATGCACATACGCATGTAGTTTACAGGTCCGCATACATACGTCAGAATTTGATGTAAAGCAGCTCTTTTATATTGATGAATTAGGCTGAAAATAAAGTCGCGGTGCAGATGGGCACGATAAAAATTTTTATCATTACTAAATAAAAATTCAATGGTTAGCCGCTCTGCAAATTGTTGTTGCAGTTGTTGCAGTGCTACTAAAAATGCAGTACTGGCAGGCGAAGGATTACTGTAAATGAGTACCGCATGAATAGTTGTGAATTGATGCAATACTGTTTTTAAAATAGAATAAACCGGCGTGATGCCACTGCCTGCCGCAAAAAAGAAAACCTGTTTAAAATCGTTTGTATTTTGCGGTAAAGTAAACAAGCCAGCAGCGCCAATGGTTTCCAATACATCGCCGGGCTGCACCTTATCGGTCATAAAGCGGGAAAATAAGCCATTCTCAATTCTTTTAACACCTACAGCCAATGGCTCGTTAAGCACAGGCGATGAAGTAATGGAATAAGAACGCCGTGTTTCAATACCATTGAAGTAATGAACGAACGTAAGATATTGTCCTGCCTGGAAATGAATGCGGCTGGATTCCTCTTCTTCAAACTCAAAAACTTTAAAGCCCGGAACTTCTTCATTGATGCGTGCAACAATCAGCTTTCTCAATAATGGATTATTTGATGGTGGCTCCATACCACCGAAGGTAAGTCTGAACCGGGATATTATATGTTGTTGGGATAGATGGTACAAAAAATCAGAATCAGCATTCCATGCAATTAGCTGATTTAATTGTTTTTACCACATTTTTATGGTCATTCTATCTGCTATTTCATTGTATGATAATGCTTAACTTGCTTTGATGTTATAGTATTTCCATTTGTTATAAATAAAACAATCGAGGGTATGTTTTTCCTTTTATAAAATCATTATACATGGAACATAGAAGCCAAAACTTTAAAATTTCCAAGGCTACGGCTTTGCAACAATTAGCAGAAAGTAAACAGGAGTTTATACCGTTGTTTACTAAAGGTTCTTTGAAAATAGAAATATACAAACCCGATACAACAGATAAACAGCAACCACATACCCGCGATGAGATTTATGTGATTGTTTCGGGCACAGCCATGTTTTACAATGAAGGCGTTGAAGTGGAAGTGATGGCTGGTGACTGCCTGTATGTGCCAGCCTTTGCGGAGCATCATTTCCTCAATTTTTCAGGCGATTTTGTAACCTGGGTATTTTTTTATGGACCGGAAGGTGGCGAAAAGTAACGATGAAATGTAATTGTTCTTAGCAGCGCTTTAGGTTGATATATACAAGCATCAGATAATAATTACTTGTATGCATCTGTGACTGGTATTATTCAAATAGAATGGTTATCTGTCTGACGAAACTGTATTAATGAAAAATGAAAATAAATAAAAAGCCCTGACAACCTATAGAGCATGTCAGGGCTTTTTTGAAATCCACTTTGTGTTATACGTTATTCTACTTTTGATATTTTAATCAGATTGGTGGGTAAATGCTGTTGTACCGGCGTACTACCTGTATTGATAACAATATCCCCTGGTTTTAAAAAGCCCCTTTCTTTTAAAATATCAATCTGGTCTGTGATAATTTCATCAAGGCTATTTTCTTCATCATAATAAAACGCCCGCACACCCCAGCTAAGACTTAACTGATTGACGAGAGAACGCCTTTTGGTAAAAACATACATTGGCGCCAGCGGGCGATAGCTGCTTAATACAAATGCTGTAAATCCGCTTTGTGTCATACCAATAATAGCGTCCGCTTTGGCATCGCTGGCGAGCTTGCAGGCATTGTAAATAATAGCATCACTCAGGAAAGAAGGGGAGTGTGGCTGTGGTTTCAAATCTTCTTCGCGGTTGTAGCGATATTCTGTTTTTTCTACCTCCAGTATTATTTTGCGCATGGTTTCTACTACCAGTACAGGATAATTGCCGGTAGCTGTTTCAGCACTCAGCATTACGGCATCAGCGCCTTCCAGCACAGCATTGGCAACGTCTGTTATTTCGCTGCGGTTGGGCTTGGTGCGGTCAATCATGCTTTCCATCATTTGTGTAGCTACAATTACCGGCTTGCCGCGGTGTATGCACTTGCGAATGATTTCGCGCTGTGCCATGGGTACTTTTTCTACAGGCAACTCAACTCCCAAATCGCCGCGTGCCACCATTACGCCATCGCTTTGGTTCACGATGTTTTTAAGGTCAGCCATAGCTGAAGGCATTTCTATTTTTGCCATCACCTTAATAGTACTGTTCTTTTCTGCCAGGCGCTGCTTGAGATCAATGATGTCTTCTGCTTTGCGTACAAATGATAACGCAATCCAGTCAACATTCTGTTTTACTATAAACTCAAAATCGATAATATCTTTTTCGGTCATTGCGGGGAGTGATATAGCTGTATCGGGTAGGTTCACGCCTTTTTTCGGTAGTATTCTGCCACCATAAGAAACAGCTACGCGTACATCGCCATCTTTGGTTACTTCTATTACTATCACCTCCAGCTTGCCGTCATCTATCAATATCTTATCGCCTACTTTTACGTCGTTGTGGAGGTTGGGGTAGGAGACATAAATTTTATCTTTATTACCTACTACTTTTTCGGTAGAAGTAAACGTGAGAATATCGCCCGGCACTATGTCTAACCCGCCGTTTTCCATTTCGCCTACCCGAAGCTTAGGACCTTGCAGGTCGGCAAGTATAGCCACGTTGTAAGGTTCTTTAGTATTCATCTCGCGGATATAGCCGATTATGCGTTCTTTATCTTCGTGGGTGCCGTGGGAAAAGTTGAGCCGTAATACATTCACCCCGGCTTTTACCAGTTCCAGCAGTTTATCATACGTGTCGCAGGCAGGCCCAACCGTAGCAACAATCTTGGTACGGTGAAAAGTATGCTCTATTCCCGCCTGTTTATCCATGTCTTTATGCAGGTATTTTTCTGATGTTACTGACATTATTCAATGATTTCGTTAAGTATGTGTTGTTTGAGCAATAATAGTGCTTAACTGGCTAATATCTTTACTATACGCAGCCAGTCGGAGGAGATTGACTGTTTTTCCCGTATAGCAATTTCCAGCGGTGTATAGGCTATTTCGTTGTTGAGTACACCTACCATTACATTGTGCCTGCCTTCTATCAGGCTTTCTATGGCATGATAGCCCATGCGGCTGGCAATCAATCTGTCCATAGCAGAGGGCGAGCCGCCTCGTTGTATATGACCTAAAATAGAAACCCGTGTATCGAGGTGCGGTAACCGTTCCTTTACAACTTTAGCTATCTGGTTGGCACCGCCAAACTCATCACCTTCAGCTACTACAATCAGGTTGACCAACTTCTTGCGCTTTTCTTTTTCGCTCAATGAAGCAATTACTTCCTCAATATTTGTTTCTGCTTCGGGAATTAATATGTTTTCGGCGCCTGTAGCTATACCGCTGTGCAAAGCAATATAGCCCGCATGGCGTCCCATTACTTCTACAATGAATAAACGATCGTGCGCATCGGCTGTGTCTCTTATTTTATCTATTGCTTCCACGGCTGTATTGACTGCTGTATCAAAACCAATAGTAAAATCAGTGCCATACAAGTCTTTGTCAATCGTGCCTGGCAAACCAATACAGGGGATATTAAACTCCGTGCTTAATTTAAGTGCGCCGGTAAAACTACCATCGCCGCCTATCACTACCACACCGTTGATGCCTCTTTTTTCAAGGTTGTCTACTGCTTTTTGACGCCCCTCATACGTAAAAAAATCTTTGCTTCTCGCAGTTTTGAGGATGGTGCCACCCCGCTGAATGATGTTGGCAACCGACCTGCTGTTCATTGGAAAAATATCATCTTCCAGCATCCCATTGTAGCCGCGCATTACGCCAAACATCTCCATTCCGTAATAAATACCTGTTCTTACCACTGCCCTGATAGCTGCATTCATCCCCGGCGAGTCGCCGCCTGATGTTAACACTGCAACTTTGGTTATTTGCTTTGACATTTTATAAAAATCTGATTTGCCCGTTGAATAAAATTCAGGCAGAACGTAAAAAATTTATAAACGATTAGGTGTCTGTTTATAAGCGCCAAAAGTAATAATTAATCAATAAAAAGCGCGGTGAAAAGGAAATGTGGCATTTTATTTTTAAACAAGGCTTTGTGGCTGCCTTAAAGATTAGTTTACATCAATGATTTTTTATAGATAATTTTTTATTTAAATACATATAAAACAAAACATCCGGCGCACGACACAGAATCGTAAGCCGGATGCCCTTACCACAGAAACTTAAATCATCCGCTTTTTTATTGCACTACTATTTGCCGTGTTTCTTTTTTGCCATCCATTGTACACCGGAGCACATAGGTGCCGGCAGCCAGCGCTCCGGTGTGAAAATGAGCATTATTAATGCCTGTTGTTGCAGCCATTTCGGCCTGCCTTACCAAGGTGCCCTTAGCATCGTACAATTGAGTAAGCATTTTGCCCGGCTTATCGGCATAAAATTGCAGCATCAGATGGTCGGTGCCATTCGCCGGATTTGGCATTACCTGCCGGAGTAAACCAGTTTTGGCAAGTATATTTTTAAATGATTGTATAGCCGATGATGTATGTGACCCATCTTTATCTACTACGTCAATATAATAATATAAATATTTGGCGCCGGAGGAAACTGTTTTATCTATAAAGCTGTATGTGTGCATATCGCTGCTGTTTGTAGCCTGTACGTGTCCTATTTCGGTGAAATTTGTTCCGTCATTACTCCTTTTAATTGCATAGAAAGCAACATTTTGCTCATTGGCTGTGCGCCACAGAATGCTGGCATCTTTGCCGGTAGCGGTAATGCTGAAGGCTGATAAGGTAACCGGCAAAATACCCGATACATTGATGGTGCGCACCATATTAGGATGGATGGAGCAGACATACGAATAGGTGCCTTCTACTGTAAGTTTGTACATAAAGCTTTTGTCCGATGAAGTCATTTGCGCATCCCAGGCATCTGCATCGCTGGGTACACTGGTAGAGGTAGTAGTATGAAACCCACTTACCCATGTCCATTGTATGGTGTCTCCCACAGTGGCATTAATGCTGGTGGGTGAAAATTGAAAATCGGATACCTTCACTTCGTAGGTAGTTGCATGAAGCAGATTTATAATAAATAATGCAAAGAGGAGGAGTAAAAACTTTTTCATAGTGCTTTGTTTAAAAAGTGAATACGTGGCTCTATGAAAAAAGTTGCTTTTGCCGCAGCGGAATGATAATATAATTATGTATGGCTAACTAATCACTGAATTTACTGGTTGTTTTGGGCACCAGCAGCAGGCTTTTACGAAGCGTTTGTTTTAAATGTATTTTTAAAAGCTGCCCCATTGTTTTTGCTTTAAAATAACCCAGTTGATTGTTATGTTCTGCCAGCTCGGTTTTTAATTGTAAAATTTTTTCTTCTTTAGATATATCGTCACCATTCATAGCATCCAGCAATTCCATTACGCGATACCGGGAAGATACGAGCCTGAATGTCATCATCGTGCGCTCTTCCGCCTGGTATTGTTTGATAGAGTTCATGTCGAGATACTTTTGCGCCAGTGCCACAAATTTGTTGTTTTCTTTAAAAAATTGTGGCAGATACAGGTTTTTTCTGCCTTCGTAGCATTGCTGGTCAAAGTCAATGGCACGAATACGATATTGAATATCTTCTATATCGGGTGTCATATTTACAATAAAATTGTAGCTGCGCATATCGCCCAGGAGACGCACAAAGCAACGCTCATTAAATTTTACAAACTCCTTTGCCAAACGTATTTTGTTGGTAGTAGGATTTTCTAAATATTGCTGCAAAAAGAGGTCGCCCGGCACACCGGGAATATGTTCTTCCACTAGTGTGTTATGTGAAGTAAGATAAGTAATACGGTCGGGCGATAATAAGTGCTCCAGTTCCAAACCATAAATGCGGCTCGCATCGGCCTGCTTAATATAATAATGGTCGTAGTTGTCGTTGTACTTATTAACTATCCTTATCCTGAAAGGCTGGCTATTGCCGAAAGCGCAAAAGTCAATACGCTTTACATCCAGGTGCTCGGTAAAGCTGAGGTCGCCTTCCGTTTTTAATATCGCATATATTTTTACAAGGCTTTCGCGCAGGTAATCCCATTGGTGCATATCATACATTACTGTTTCCCAATAGGTATCTTTTCCATTTTTATCTATGAGTGGCCTGGAGTAAGTAAAACGATACAAATCCTGGTAAGAAGCGGGCAAGCTGGTTTCACGACCATACCTTTCCAAATAGTGGCGCAGCTCGTCCCTGACAGGAAAAATCGGCTTCTTGCGCGAAGGACGAATGAGTTCTTTATTTTCACCGGCAACATCAAGCATTGCTGCAAGTTAGTTTTTTACCGCAAAGGCACAAAGACGCGAAGGTATATCTGAAGTACAAAAACACGGAGAACACAAAGGAGCACAAAGTTTTTATTAAGAGAAATGGATTTCTTTTTACAAAGTCAATATTTGTATATTTCACAAACTAAAAAGGCTGGGAGCCTTACATAAAGTTCCCAGCCTTTTTATCTTAATAATAATTCTTTGTGTAACTTCTTTACTTAGTGGCTTAGTGGTTCAAAACAAAAATTTATTCTACAGCAAGCAATATTTCTTCTTCAAGCAGCGATAAATTTACTGCATCACTACCGGCAATACCTTCTATAGAGCCTTTGATGTGTGCTGCATTCAGCAATACTTTTTCCAGTTGCTTTTCGCGGGCTTTCCACAATTTTTCCATTGTATCGCGTTCTTTTTGTATGCTCATTTTCATGCTTAAAAAGCCTTCCCGAATTGCTTTCCACTGCTCACTGAATTCTATGCTCGTCAAATAATCATACAGCATGTGCATTTTCTCACCTTTATTCTCCTGGCTTTTGGTGGCTGCATACACTTTCATTATGCCCGAGCGCAAGATGGCAGCTAAGCTTCTTACTTCAAGGAAAGTGCAGATATACACACCTTCACGCTCGCCAAAGCGCTCCATATCTCTTGGCAACACCTGTGTAACAATGATGGCAACATCGGCACCATGTGCGCGCATGTCAGCTTTCAGTTTATCTATCCAGTCAATAGAAAAGGCAAGTGTGCGCTTGCTTTCATAAATAATTTTGCCACATTCCTGTCCGTGATTGTTGCAAATAATTTGAATGCAATCGGCACCGCGCACACCTTTGCCTACCGGCTCTATTTTATCAAACACAAAAGCGGTACGCAATATTTCTTCCAGCAATAACTCCTGCACTTCGCCCTGTAGTTGCATGCTACCTTGCTCGGCTTTGCGACGCATTTCTTCTGCCAGCTTTTTTTGGTCTTCCAGTTGCTTTTCTTTTTCTGCCAGCTTTAGCTGAAACTCCAGCTCCATTTGCCGCATACGCTGCTCTTCAATACTTCTTATTTGCTCCTGCAGTTTGTTGCGTTCTTCCATCAATCGTTTTTGCAGTTGCAGTTCCAGTTCTTCTTCCTTGTTTTTTAATTCCTGTTCTTTTTGCAAGTATTCCAGTTCTTTGCGGCGCGATTGTTTTAATTTCTCTTCAGTTTCGCTGCAGGACTCCTGTAATAATTTTAGCTGATTTTCAAAATCCGAAGCAATGGTTTTGCGCAGCGTAGCTTCCATTGTTTGTTGTAATCGTGTTTTTTCTTCTTCTAATCGCTTCTCTGTTTCCTCCTGTTTTTGTTGCAGTTGTTTTACTAATGCTGCTTCTTTTTGTTTAAACTCTTCGTCTTTACGCTTTTGCCATTCTTTGGCTTTAGTAAGTAATTCTTTTTGCACCTCCTCGCGTATGGCATCGTTTGGCTCAAACTGATGTCCGCATCCCGGGCACTTAATTTCTGTTGGCATAAGAAAGTATTTGGAAAGTCAATATTACGAACACTTTGTTTACTAAAACCATTAGCAAGTAGCAAGTTTTCCACAAGTTATTTTATAAAAGCAACAAATACAGCTACTCGCCGGCTTCTTTAATTGGTAAATAGTGTCATTTTTTGCATTGCTTTTATAAACAATGGTAATCATTTTTCATTGGTTTAGCATATAAAGGCAATTCGACCTGACATATCTTCATAGCTATTCCTTTTTCAGTTTTGTAAATTTGCGGCCCAATTAATTAATTTATTATGAGCCTTGATATATTGACTATCGCAAAAAATTATTTGAAAGCACTGAAGCTTGGTAAAACCGGTAAGGACTTAGCTATTTTTTTTAATGAAGAGGTAGAACAGGTAGAAATGCCCAACCGGCTCAATCCGAATGGTACTACGAGCGATCTAACTACCTTGCTGGAAAAAGCTGAGGAGGGCAAAAAGATTTTGAAAAGTCAGGATTATACTATAAAAAATGCGATTGTACAAAATAATACGGTAGTATTGGAACTGGACTGGAGCGGCGTGCTGAATGTACACATTGGTACATTGAATGCCGGGCAAACAATGAAAGCGCACTTTGTCATGTTTATAGATTTTAAAGATGGAAAAATCATTCATCAAAGAAATTATAACTGCTTTGAGCCATTTTAGGGCGCGGCTACGATGATGGATTTTATTGGTAAAAAAATTACTTAGGATTACCCGGAACTGTTTATAAAGGGGGCAATGCAGATTGTCCCTTTTTTGTTTGTTTTAAGGCAAAAGCCTGCAATGAACGAGGGCTCCGGCTACAATTTGTGCAAAGCATTACACAATTCATAGGCAAACGTTTGCATTTAGCTCCGGTTATTGCATCAATTCTTGCATTTCATGCCTGCTTTCTTCCATTTCATACACCTCCATATTGCCCGCTGCTTTGCATGATGCTATTTTTACTCTGCATTTACATTACTACTTATTTATTCAACTAACGCATCATCACCATTCATAGCATCCAGCAATTCCATTACGCGATACCGGGAAGATACGAGCCTGAATGTCATCATCGTGCGCTCTTCCGCCTGGTATT
>Ga0068630_1000509_pt1 | contig 12092 bp, 6 predicted proteins | sample InSIn4gowninarea_FD_77433 | JGI IMG/M metagenome (GOLD analysis project Ga0068630, IMG submission 77433) | Clean room microbial communities from NASA Spacecraft Assembly Facility at Jet Propulsion Laboratory, Pasadena, California, USA -... ... | reverse complement strand
GTCATTTAATGAGACATCTTTTTGTGTCTTCAGGGACTCGAGTGTGTTGAACTTTAATATTATTTATTGGCTTCAAATATTGCTGTTTCCTGTTTTTTGTTAAGCTGAATCGGTGAGGACATGCGTTCTGGCCTTATTCTGTCCGATAATTTTTTCTTTTGTAGAGTATACCCTTACGAGTTTTTCAAAGGTTGATGGAGTTTAAGAGCCGGAGATATGCTGTTAAATTGTCACATAAATGTATCGTTACTGGTGGAATCTGTTTTAGGATTTAGACTGCAGCCTACGGCCAGTTTTCCGATTTTCGGCCGTGAATTTGATCGGCATATCATTTATTGACCATTGGACTGGTAAATTTAAATGCGAGCGAAAGCATTCACACATTTTATTTGCTGTCACATTTGATTAAAATTATAGTTGAAAATTGATTAGCAGGAGGAGGTTTTCTACCATAAAAGTGCTCTTAAAGGCTAGGTATCGGATTGTTTTATAGTAGGTTTGAATTGGACTAATGACCTAGGGCGGGAAAATTTAGAGAACTCTATTTTGCATGGTATACTAGGGTTTTAAATACTGAACGTATTCAGTATTTGTTCAATAATGGATGAGGAGTCGGTTGGTATGGCATCCCTCTCCTGGAAGGCTGTAGCGTCACGGCTCGTTTCAGATATTTAAAATACGATAAACGAATTTATTGCAGGAAGCGCTGTAAATTTACAACAGTTCACTACTGTATCGTGTCTTTTTTAAATCAAAGGAACGTAAACGTTAAAAATCGACCATTTTTCGATAGAGCTTATAAGTAGGATAAGGGTTGAGGCAGAGCTATAATGTGGAAAACCATTTCTGGTTATGATCCATTTGTACAAGAGGACCTAGGATGCAAAGTTTTCTGGGAGAAGAAGAAGAGTTGTATTCATTTGGAATGTAATCCCAACTGTAGCATATAACATCACAAAAATGAATGTGAACCAAAGATGGCTCACAAGGCATGACACTGAAACCACAATCCAAAGATGGTCGGTTTCAAAGATGGTCCACAAAGCATGATACCGAAACCGCCAATGATGTAAGTATTCGAGTGATGGAGGATGTTATCAACTTATCACATCAACCTGAGTACTTGCAACAACTACATAGTAATCTTTTGTATATTCTGACTATGCAAAAATTTACTTTCAAGAACTTTTAAATGACATGGTGATCAGGGATGCAACATTTATAGTACACTTCTCTCTGTTGCTGGAGGTGCATCCTTTGTAGTTCACTAATTAATCGTTAAAGTTGGAGTGCGATAGCACTTTGTGGTTGAACTAGAATGAACTTCTGTTTAGAGATGTTGGATTTGGTGCCATCTCGATTGCAGATTTGTATTGGAAAAAACAGAGCGTGATTTCAAGATCTGCAAAAGGGCAATCATATGGTGACCTTGTATGGTCAATGATGCCATCGAGATCCTACTCTTTGCAATCTCTGTATTCTGCTATTTCTTTTCAAGGGGTTATTGTTATTGTTTTCAGTTCTGCAGTGTTTACTGGTTTCTTTTTCTTTGCATAACTGTAACGTGGAGTATGACAGGTTATGAGAATCGTATGTCTAGTTTAATGTCTCTAATCTTAAAATATTTATAGCATGTCTGTTCATGATTGATGCTCTATTTTGAGTGGTGGTTATTGGCATGCAGGTTGCCCCATGTTGGTCCAATTTTTAAATATTATGACCAATTCGTCAAAGTTTTTGTTGGGATCTTGGATTACTAGATATTGTGAGGCTGGAGACCAGGGTAATCGAAATAGGAGACAAGAGATACCGAAGAGACAATGTAAAGATAATATTGAGGCCATATTAAAGAAAATTGCACTTTTTTTCACAAATCCTCACTTCACGTGTGGTTATTGTCACTGTATAAAGAATTTATTGCATTTTATCCAATCATTTCTGTTCACTATTTCTATTTTGAAAAAAAAACAATTGCTTCTAGTCTGAGTGTTTCTGTTCACTACTTTGATTTCTAGAGTCTAGATGGACGTTTAGGATTTATGTTCGTATTGGGGTGTTTTCCATTGTATGCATATTGTAGACTATGCTTTTAATTTTGAAAATTGTCACCTTTAAATATCGTGTCTTGCTGATTTGACATTGATCATTGAATGAACAGGGTGAAACCTAGGACAGGCTAGAATTTTTGAAGAATCAAATACATGTCCATGTCTATAAAACTGCATGATTGCTGGTTATAAAAGGCAGTGTTAAGCTTTATTGCAAGTGCAATGGTGCTGAGTCTATACTTGGCAGGTTCATAATAATCATGTTGAGGCTTGTAGAATGGCCTTCACAGCTCACTGTGGGCACTTAATAGTGGTGCTCACGATTGAGTAGTGTGCAAAGGATCATTGGCAATCCTCTTGAACAAGCAGAAGGTCAGAAAATCAGCAAGAGAAATGGGGGCATGTTGCTGCTGTTGTTCAAGGGAAGATGGTTACAATGAGGAAAGCACCAGGTGCATTTGTGCTCGCTGCTGTTGTCCATCATGCATTGACTGTTGCTGTTGTGGGGTATGGTTCAACTCACTCAATTCATTCCTTCTTTTCTGGAAACTGTAATAGAACTTTATTCTCTTGCATTAGGACATTTTTTTTTACTTTCATAAACTGGTTGTTTGATGTGCATTAATAGACTCTTTAATTTACTGACCTTCTACCTGAGGGGCTGCTGAATGAAGCCCTTAAATAAAAGTATCCTGAGACTTTGAATTTCTTTGGATTTCTTGTTCAAGGTGTTAATGAAGTATTCATTAATTCATGCTTCCGGTTTTGACTGAATCCTGATTGCTATTTATTTGGGATACTCAAGTACTTTTGAAGAAGCCATGAACTACTTGATTTCTATATCACTTTTTAGTGACAAAAACTTCTAGCATTTTTGGTTCTATGTCATCAAAGAATAATACACAGAAACACTAAGTACTTGTAGTTATGGAAAAGACAATGGATGCTGGTAAAATTAGGAAAAAATAAAAACAACTACCATGAACAACAAACAAAAAACAGGAAACAGCAATATTTGAAGCCAATAAATAATATTAAAGTTCAACACACTCGAGTCCCTGAAGACACAAAAAGATGTCTCATTAAATGACTCGATGGTTGTATCATGCAAAGAACGCATGTTCTCGAACACAGTAAACACAGTAAGGTTCCAAAAAACCATTGCCTCACAATTCTCACTCAAATAACTTGAAAAGACCATTATTGAAAGCCGAAAAGCGAAATTCACCATTAAAACGCACGCAAAGCTTCGAATTTCGATCAAACAAAACTCTACAGACAAATTCCAACCGCTAGAAATGAAATTTTCCCCCGTTTAAAGCCATAAATATTTATTATGCAGCAAATTTATAGGTCGGCACCTGTAATATCTCCCGAGCAGGCAGTCGCTCCTTGCACTGCAATACAGGCGCCTGCGAGCGAATCCCTTAAAGGCTTTGGACAATTTCTTTACACTATCGGGGAATATCTGCGCGGAAATTCGCTAAAAGAGAGAATGTAAGATATGCCTGCCGGTGGAACAAAGCAATCGTCACAGTCCTAGTCAACTCGACCTCCTACTCCCGGTTGCTCTCTGGGCCGCCGGCTAGCCTGGACGGGAGGAGAAAATACTGAACAAAAGCAGGTCGGAACGGGACGTTTTCCTTACACGTGTCATCTTGTCGTCAAAATATGCGCTCATGCACGCCCAGTCATCATGATTGCGATGCCTCGCTCAAATCGTCTGTTTTTTTAACTTTTTTAACTGTATAGTTAACGTTCTGCATAAAATTTAGCAAAGATTGGCGGTAAACTGACCACTTTTGGGTTATTGGTTTTGTTTGTTTTTGAAAAAGGTGGCCATAGATGAATTCATAAGCCTTTTCTTTACGCGGGGATTAAGATTTAGAGGTACTTTTGGCCAAATTCTTCTCGGGCGCCGTGTATAAAATAGAATGTTGTACCTACCAAGCTAGGAAGATAAGGGGAACGTATTCCATCTGATTTCCATGGAATTTTGACTATAATCCTACGTTAAGTATAATAAAGATTAAAGTTGTATTTTAATAAGAAAGAGTTCCACTTTATTGTTGGGAGTTTTATTTCTGAGGGTAGAGGATATTAATTTATTCAAATACCAATATCTTTATGTTGTTTTTTAAGTTACGGAGTGTGATTAAAAATTATTTTTAATTGACCGGGACCTTGTTGGGTAGAGTTAACAAAATAAGTTAATGGTCTCATAATTAAAGAATTAAAGGGTAATTGGGAATTTGTCGGTTAGAGTTAATAAAATAAGTTAATGGTCTAAGAATTAATAAAATAAGTTAATAGTTTAAGAATTAAAGGTAACTGGTAAGAGAGAAAATCAAATTTTTTTTTAAGAGTAAAAAGGTAATGGTTTAAGAATTAAAGGTAATTGGTAAGAGTAAAAATCAATTTTTTTTAAAGTTAAAGAGTAAAAGGTAATTGGTAAAAGGAAAAATCAATTTTTTTAAAGTTATGAACCATCAATAAGTTATTTTAGGTAGTTAAGATTTTGAGATTGTATTAATAGAAGTTATGGCAATATCCTTAGATATGTAGATTTTTTCTTTTTTTGAAAGTAAAAAAATATAATATTTTTCTTTTATACATGATAATGTTGCCGCTTTTGAAAAAATAAATTTTCTTTTCTTCTTAAAAGCCCAAGAGTAAAAAGTGACACTTTTGTGAACCATAAGTAAGTTATTTTAAGCAATTCAGATTTTGAGATTATATCAACAAAAGTTATAGCATTGTCCTGAATATGTAGACTTTTTCTTGCTTTTGAAACAAAAAAATACAATATATGTAGGTGTTTTGCTTGCTTTAAAACAAAAAAGTACAATATTTTTTTGTTAATACACAATAATTTTGTTGTTTTTGAAGAAAAAAAAACATTTTTTTCATATCTTATTTATCTTATCTTAAATCTTAGTATTTGATTTTTGTTATGACACTATAAAACTTGGTATTTGAGAGCATTTGTTATAATGAATTCATTTAAAACTCACATTACTTAATAATAATAATAAAAAACGGATTGTTGCACCCAAGTGATAACAATAGTGAAAGGTATTTGACATGTTGAATTCACCCATGACTTACACTTAAGTGATGTAAATATTAAGAGTATTTATTTAGTCAAAGTTGCACGTGACTTGTAATTAAGCAATCCCAACAATGAGGGGCATTTATTTTCCCAAATTTACTCAAGATTTGTACACAAGACTTACACTGCACAAAATGAACGTCCCTTAGTGTATACTAGGAATATTTATTTTGCCAAATTTTTCTTTAAAAAAAATCAAGGGCCTTGCATGGAATTTGATACATGGAGCCTTTATTGTGTTAGCTTCTCCTAAGATTTCTAATGGATTTTCTTCACTTTATTTGTCAATAGAAGTATCTATTCTACCATAATTCGCCCAAAATTTGCACCTACCCTCTTCTCGTTGGTTTACCAAAGTGTCATTTTTTGAGGTACTCTACAATAAGAGTGAAACCTTGGTACATGAATTTGACATTCTATAAACTAACCAATAAACCAAAATTATGTTGATGCTTATGTTTTTTAAGTGCATTTTTTAAATTCACATAATTGCTATTAGGAATAGTGTTTATTTTAGAGAGTGGTTGGAGGATTGTTGCAATTTGTTTGAGAGATTTTCTCAACAACATTCTCCTTATTCAAAATTTGTTGGATCTAATATGCATTATGTTAGTGTGATGTATATTGGTTTGAAGATGAATATACAAATATCAAATATCTTTTTTGTGGTGTGCAACGATTTCTTTCTTGGAATCAAAATCTAGACTATGCCTCAACTCCCTCACGGGAGAGCCCAAGAGAACGTGAGAATTAAATTGAGAATTAATTTATTGCAGGGTAGGAGTAGAATAGCATAGATTTTATATTTTTATGTGATTTCTAATGTAAGGTTTTAGTTTTTGAAATCAATGTGTTCCTCAACCGTAAATGCTTTGTGCTCTACTAGAATTTAACGTTGCACCCTCAGCAATAATAGTTGCATTTTGGCTTTCGTATCAAGTAAGAAACGTGAATTTTCAAAAGACTAGATTGAATTTGAATATGCAAATAATTTTTTGCAGCCGAGGAAAATTCTTTACTTATCCTTATTTATGAAGAAAAAATATTATCTTAAAAAATAAAACTAATGATATTTCTAATTTAATTCAATAAACCTAAGACGCTAAGACGTAATTGTTTCATTAGTTGAAAATTATTCAAATTAAATTTATTTTTTATTATTTTACTTCTCACTTTCAAAATAAAAATAGATAAATTTTCTTTCATCCCATTATTATTTTCAAATTTCTAATCCAATAAAAAAATTCCGGAAAGGATATGTGCATTTATTCTCCAGGAGAGAGAACTCCATATAACTCTCAAGCCTCATTTGAATAATTTGCTCACATTATTAGAACCCTCGTCGTTGCCGTCATAATGATCATTGTTAAATGATGTAGTTGTGATTAAGAGGAATCTAGACCTGCTTTTCTACATAAAACATTGCTTTCAAAAATTTACTTTGAACATTTTTTTCTCTCAAGAATTGGAGTTTATATTTTTGCCAACGCACTTATAACTCGTATTCATTATTTATACTACATGACAAAACTTTCTTCAAAGTAGGTGGTGGGGGTTTGTTTTACAAAACTTTCTTCAAAGGAGGCGGTGGGTGTTTATTTTACCAATTTAGTTTAAGAAATAATTTTTTTGACTTCACTATATGTCATATATCTTTCTAAGGATTTTCACTTTTTATATGTGGTTTCTTTGTTTTAATTTTTCACTCTATATATGTGGTTTCTTTGTCTTAATTTTTCATTCTATATATGTGGTTTTGTCTTATTGTAAAAATATTTGTTTGTTATGAGATTTATATTATACCATATAAATTTTGTTTAATTTAAATGTTAAGAGCAGAAGTCTTTATTTCTTCAAACTCTTTAATTTAGATAATAAAATTAAAATATGTTTATTATGTTAAGTTTATTTAATATTTGTATTTCAAAATTATGTAATATAATGTGTATTTTTCATATTAGATGTTAATATTGGGGTATCTATTTTTTTTATATCGATGGAAACTTGTGTCTATATTCTTCCTTTTTCTTTATCAAAGTGTAATTTAAATAGAACAAATTACAATGAGAATAGAGCCTTGATATATAAGTTATCATCCCATAAACTTTTATTTCCAAGAAAACTTTCACAAAATCCCCTTCTTTATTGATATATTACAATGGAGTACAACTCATTTACCAATCACAATAACTATTGTCAAGCCCAAAGGACTCAATCAAATCCAAAGTTGTGTCTGATATTCTTCTTATCGACAACATACCTTAGGTAAATGGTTTAACTGATTGAGTTAACCCTTGGGATTAATCTTCAATAGCTTAAGGCAACTAATTTTCTCTTCAGATACCAAAAGTCCAAATACATAGTCAACTATACATATAAACCAAACTAATAAGCTCAATTAACATAAACTTTTAAAGATTATGAGAGAACTTAAAGAACACAAAATAAACAATGGCATGCCATCAATATTTACATGGCACACAGAGATTTTACCCTTGAAAACCTTAACTAGGAAAACTAGCCAACCTTTGAGCTTCACCAGTGTTATATTCTCAACTCAATGTTACAACTAGTTACAATGAACGACAATCTTGGTCCACACCTAGGACCGATGTATTCATACATCATCCGATCTCTACTACTCATGAAAAAATTATCATACATCATCATCTCTCATCAACCTTACATCATGCTCTATTTATAAGCATAAAAAAGCTTAATTTGAAGCATTTCGAATTAGTATTGGTGGTTAAATTATTGGCTAAGATCTCAAGAATCTTGGAATTCATAATCGCTTTCTAATCAATTTCGACTATAGTTGATTCCCTTCAACCACCAATAAACCATTAGTGTAAATCAACTATGTGCATATGCTTGATTACAATCCTTTCGACTCCTCCTATCGATTACCAACTTGTGTCAATTGTCCCATTACCCATCAACTTTGACTGACATAATTGCTCTCGACTTGTTGTTCTCATCGACTTGACTTTGACCAAACTCGTTAAAGTTTTCGAGTTGTCTTGCCCAGCCAGACCATCGATTAACTGAACTCTAGTCATTTGAGATTACCTACAAAGAGTGTAACACCTCAACGCTACCACAAATCAAAATCGTGTTGATACTTTGTTTTTTTAAATGCAAGTTGGGATAGATATATTTGATTCATGCACATGTGACCACTCTCACAAGGGGTGAAGGTGCTTATGCATGATTACACCTTTTAACGTAAGGATAAACCAAAGGTTGTTTAAATGTCCATCGTTGCTTTATATGTATTTAAGGAAACTACTACAAAATATTTCCCCACACTTAAGTATTCAACATCCACTATTTATAAGAAAATGGGCATCGAGTTGAATTGTAAAACTAATACCATGCTTAACTCACTTTCACAAACATTGAACCCATAATTACATAAATCAACATGCCAAAATTTTAATAGAAATTGAATCTATATAGAGTATCACAATTTTCTTTAATTAATAACTAAAATGTTTAGTGATTTATTTTATTACATTAAGAATAATTGTAGAAATTATGGTGTAGATTTGCAACTGCTCATGAATTTTTAGTCAAAATCACAAGACACAAATATACTCTACTACTCTGTGGAATTCAATTCATAATTTAGAACACAAATCTGAGACATGCAATAAGAAATAACAAACATGCACACAGTATTTTTTCCAGAGGAAGGAAATCTGCTAAAACCCCCAATGCCTGCTTGCATTAATATGATGAACAAAGATGTATTACAATTGCTGTTCTCAACTAAGCATAACCTGCAAGTGAATAATCTATCTCTCTGCTCACTAAGAAGCTCTGACCCTAACTTAGTCCATTTTTGCCTTTGCTTGAGCCCCTATTTCCTTACGCAATTCCTTGAGAAATTAGGCCCCTATTATTTAGGAATTTCTCCAAAATGGATTGCGCAATTCCTAAGGTTGATCATCTGGTTACATGCAACATATGTACAGTCTACAACTGATGTTACATTGCCTTGGAATCTCCACCACAACTGGGGAACTCAAATTATCTATATGTAGTAGCTATTTTAGGATGATTGATCAATTAAATGGATGATCATTGAGTTTGATTGAAGTCCCACTACACAACTGACCTTCCACTAATTCCTCTAATAGTTAGAACTAGTTTAACTAAAACCAACTTGAGATAATTGACCTTGATTGCTACAAATTAGCAATCACATGTGCTTAATTGAACTCTAACTCCTCCAACTCAAATTTACTAAGTAAATTGGGTGACACAAGTCATGTCACACAAGTTAACTTCATCCAAGTTGTCTGTTGATGTGGAAATTCAAATTTTCTCAATTTAATAAAGGCAAAATCAAATTGAGAATTTTTTGCTACATTTTTCAACACTCCCTCTCAGCAAGAAAGGGATTATCAACCACCCCTATCCTGCACATGTGGAACTTGAACTTCCCTCTTGACAAAGCCTTTGTCCAAATCTCAGCATCTTCTTCCTCTCGCGGAATGTAGTGTAGCAATATTATCCGCCTCTGCACACAATCCCATAAATGGTGATATCAGATATCATATGGTTGGATTGATCATGAAATAAAATATTCTTAGAGAGCTTAATGCAACTCTGATTATCACAGTAGATCACAATTGGATCCATCATTTGCCCAAACAGTCCAACAATTATCTTTCTCATCCAGATCGCCTCACATGATGTTTGACTTGCAGCCATGTATTTTTCTTCTATAGAGCTAAGTGCCATAGATCTTTGCTTCTTGCTTTACCAAGAAACAACTACATACCCAACACTGAAAATTATACCTGATGCACTCTTTCAGTGTGATGGACTCCCCGTCCAATATGCATTTGTGAATCCACACAACTTCACTCCCTTTGCCTGTTTGTACCATAGTCCAAGCTGGGTACTGCCTATGAGGTACCGTAAAACATGCTTAGCTGCCTCCCAAAATAATTTGGTTGGACTAACCATAACTTGGCTCATCTAATTGACTGCATAGCACATATATGGTCGTGTGTTCACAAGATAATTCAGCTAACCCACTAGTTATCGATAAATGGTAGCATCCACTTCTTCACATGAAGTGGCATCCTCCTTCCTCCAGTTGGTCGCTAGAGGTGTCTCCATGGGTTTAAACCTATCCATGCAAAAAATTTGTAGTATCTCATTTGCATACTTTCCTTGATAAACAAATAATCCCCCATCGTCTTGCCATACTTCCAACCCGAGGAAGTAGTGCATGAGACCCATGTCCTTCATTTCAAATTCCCTTGTAAGCTCCTCCTTGCAAGATCTGATCAGTTTCTCATCACTAGTTAAAATTAAATCATCAACATATAAGGCAATAATAAGAAATTTACCTTCTACTAAGATATGACAGAGGTTTGGACCTGCTTTAATTTTGGTGAAGCCAAAACTAGTGAGATAACTATCGATCTTGGTGTACCAAGCACGGGGTGCTTTTTAAGACTGTACAAAGCTCACTTGAGTCTGCACACATGAGACTCTCGATCAAATGTCTCAAAACCTTCTGGTTATTTAATGTACACCTCCTCCTTAATAATCCCATTGAGAAAAGTTGTTTTTACATCCATCTGGTGGACCTTCCACCCCATCTACGCAACCAATGCAAGAATTGATATAATGGATGAGTACCTTGCTACGGGAGAAAAGGTCTCCTCATAGTCAATTCCCTCAACTTGAGAGCACCCCTTCGCCACAAATCTGGCCTTATACTTCTTTGTGCTTTCACATTTTGTTTGCTTCACCTTAAAGATCCTTCTCATACCCAGTATTGATTTATCTACTGGTCTTGGGACCACTTCCCAAATATTGTTCTTTACAATGGATTTGTATTCATCCACCATTGCATCAACCCATGTGTACTCTTTCAGCGTGATGGACTCCCCGTCCAATATGCATTTGTGAAGCCACACAACTCCACTCCCTTTGCTTGTTTGTACCATAGTCCAAACTGGGTACTGCCTATGAGGTATCGTAAAACATGCTTAGCTGCCTCCCAAAATAATTTGGTTGGCCTAACCATAAATTGGCTCATCTAATTGACAACATAGCACATATATGGTCGTGTGTTCACAAGATAATTCAGTGAACCCACTAGCTATCGATAAATGGTAGCATCCACTTCTTCACATGAAGTGGCATCCTCCTTCCTCCAGTTGGTCGCTAGAGGTGTCTCCATGGGTTTAAACCTCTCCATGAAAAACTTTTGTAGTATCTCATTTGAATACTTTCCTTGATAAACAAACAATCCCCCATCGTCTTGTCATACTCCCAACGCGAGGAAGTAGTGCATGAGACCCATGTCCATCTCAAATTCCTTTGCAAGCTCCTCCTTACAAGATCTGATCAGTTGCTCATCACTAGTTAAAATTAAATCATCAACATATAAGACAATAATAAGCAATTTACCTTCTACCAAGATATGACAGAGGTTTGGACCTGCTTTACTTTTGGTGAAGCCCAAACTGGTGAGATAACTATCGATCTTGGTGTGCCAAGCACGGGGTGATTTTTGAGATCGTACAACGCTCGCTTGAGTCTGCACACATGAGACTCCCGATCAAATGTCTCAAAACTTTCTGGTTGTTTAATGTACACCTCCTCCTCAATAACCCCATTGAGAAAAGTTGTTTTTACATCCATCTGGTGGACCTTCCACCCCATCTACGCAACCAATGCAAGAATTGATATAATGGATGAGTACCTTGCTACAAGAGCAACGGTCTCCTAATAGTCAATTCCCTCAACTTGAGAGTACCCCTTCGCCACAAATTTCGCCTCATACTTCTATGTGCTTTCACATGTTGTTTGCTTCACCTTAAAGATCATTCTCGTACCCAATATTGATTTATCTGCTGGTCTTGGGGCCACTTCCCAAACATTGTTCTTTACAATGGATT
>Ga0068630_1000508_pt1 | contig 12116 bp, 5 predicted proteins | sample InSIn4gowninarea_FD_77433 | JGI IMG/M metagenome (GOLD analysis project Ga0068630, IMG submission 77433) | Clean room microbial communities from NASA Spacecraft Assembly Facility at Jet Propulsion Laboratory, Pasadena, California, USA -... ... | reverse complement strand
GATGCTTGCAAAGAATAAACAGCCCGACGCCGACGAAGGCTTGCTGGACCTCGACGGATCAGCCACCGGGCCGAAACAACATCGAGCATCTCTCGCCAAGCGTTTATCCGGTCGTCCCTCCACTGAAAGGCTATCATCTTTCATGAGGTCTCCGGCCATGGGTCCCGCAGACCTGACAGACAGCAGCAGCAGGCCTCCTTCCAGACGGCAGAAGCGCAGCAGTGAGCACGATTTGCTTGCTCAGGTCCAAGCCTGGCTTCGAGAGGAGAAATCGAGGAAGCAAGCCGAAAAGAAGATGCGTAAAGGAAGGGCGCAGGTTGGAGAAATGCCCCCTGACCAGATAGATGGACGGCAAGAGGAGAAGGAGCGACGTTCATCTGACGCTTCTGAAGGTACGGTTGCGTTGGAGAAATTGCAAGATATACTCAACCAGGGCATGCCGTCTCCGCAAGAAGAACGTAGAAAGAGCACGGCGATGCGACGGGTATCATCAGCGCGGAAATTGCTAAGAAGGGAGTCTACCGTAGGCTCTGATACTGAGTACGCCGATGGCGATCCTGTGGTCCCCAACGTCGACACCATCCTCGACAATACCAACACGCTAGCCTACTCTGGTGGTGGTGCAGATGAGGAGGCTCTGACTAACGGCGACGCAGATGCTATAGCCAAGAAGAAAGACAAGGATGCGTGGGCGACCTTCAAGTATGAGATTGTACGGCTGACCCACACCCTCCGACTCAAGGGCTGGCGTCGCGTCACTTTCGAGAGGAGCGGCGAGATTGAAGTCGAGCGTCTTAGCGGCGCACTTACCAACGCTGTTTATGTTGTCTCGCCTCCGAAAAACCTTCCCCTACCAAAGCCCTCCCAAGGTGGTGGCCAAACGCCAAACGGTTTTACACAGCCCTCGAAACGCGAACCACCAAAGCTTCTACTTCGCATCTACGGTCCGCAAGTCGAGCACCTCATCGATCGCGATGCCGAGCTCCAGATCCTTCGCCGTCTAGCGAGAAAGAAGATCGGCCCCCGCCTCCTCGGCACCTTCACCAACGGCCGCTTCGAAGAATTCTTCTACGCACGCACGCTCACGCCCAAAGATCTCCGCGACAAAGAAACCTCAAAACAAATCGCCAAACGCATGCGTGAGCTGCACGAAGGCATCGACCTCCTCCCCACCGAACGCGACGCCGGGCCCTTTGTCTGGCAAAACTGGGACAAATGGGTCCAGCGCGTCGGCGAGATTGTCACCTTCCTCGACGGCAAAGTCAAGCACGGCGACGACAGCAACGGCAAGGGCTTCATCTGCGGCCTCGAGTGGAAGGCGTTCAAGTCGGCCGTGGACAAGTATCGCGGCTGGCTGGACGCGCAGTACGGCGGCGCGCAGAACCTAAAGGCCAAGCTCGTGTTTGCACACAACGACACGCAGTACGGCAACATTTTGCGCCTGCAGCCGTCGGGGACGTCGCCGTTGCTGCTGCCGGCGAATGAGCACAGGCAGCTCGTCGTCATTGACTTCGAGTACGCTAATGCGAATCCCGTCGGCCTCGAGTTTGCGAATCATTTCACGGAATGGTGCTACAATTACCACGATGCCCTCGCGCCGCACGGCATCAACACGAAAGTGTACCCGACGCCCGAGGAGCAGCAGCGCTTCATCAGGGCGTACGTAAGACATCATCCGCATTTCAAGGGAGCGCCTTCGACGTCGTCGGCGTCGGGTACCGTGACGCCGGGTTCTGGGACGCTTTTGGCCTCTGCTTCGGGTGCTGGTTCGGCAGGCGTCTCCAAGCGCCTGGCCCTCTCCGCCGGCGCTGTTGGCGATAGCGGCTACACCTCCGCCACCACCGCGGAAAGACCGTCCCTGTCGTCGACCATCAGCACCTTCATGCTCGACTCGCGTCACCCGCCGTCTGCTGGGCAGCAGTCTTGGCGCGAACAGGAAAGGGAGGAGGAAGAGAGGGTGGAGGCGGAGGTGCGGGCGTTGATGAGGGAGACGAGACGGTGGCGCGCGGCGAACTCGGCTATGTGGGTTGCTTGGGGAGTTGTGCAGGCCAAAGTCAAGGACCTGCCGGAGAGTTTGAGGAGGACTGCTAGTGAGAGTGGCGCTGGTGGTGGTGCTGGTGCTGGTGAGGAGGAGGAGGACGACGACGACGACGACGACCATGACGAGGACGATGGGGAACAGACGGGAGGTGACAACCACGTCGCACAGAAGCGGGGAGTCGGAAAGAGAGGTGAGGCGCCAGCATCGAAGTTGGAAGACGGGACGCAGTCCCTGCGCCTCGGGAACGAACAACCCACGGACAACAACGGCCATGCCGATGCCAAGCAGCATGACTCCACACAGCCTCAGCACAGTCATGACCATCATCACCACCGCATCTCCCCCAACCAAGGCACAGACCCCCTCTCCCCACTCGAACAGGGCATCGCGCAAGACGCCAAAGACAAACGTCCCATCGAGGGACGACACGACCCTTCGTCCATGACTACTTCTACGGATGATGATGATGATGATGATGATGATGGTGACGAGGAGTTTGATTATCTGAGTTATGCGCACGAGAGGGCCATGTTCTTCTGGGGCGATGCGCTCGAGCTGGGCATCGTGGGGGAAGGGGAGTTGCCCGAGGGGTTGAGGGGGGAGGTTAAGAGGGTGGGGTATTGATTGATTGATTTGTTTTTACTTTTTATGTTTATCGGTCTTCTTTGCGCAGAGGACCAGGACGCTGGAGAGGAAGAGAGAAAACTCTGTGTGTGGGGAGGGTGCTATCCAGAATGGGTTTTTGTAGAATTCTTTCAATTTTTATCTTTTTCTTTTCTGAGAGGCGAGAGATTAGGGGCGCGTGGGGGAGGTTGGTGCCGGGATAAAGGAGTGCGAGTGCGGTGTGTGGAGAGCATGAGAGGATAGGAGTCAAAATAAAGGGGAAGATCGAGTGGGATGGATTTGATTGATTGGTTGGTTGGTTGCTACGGCGGATTGGTTTTTGCATTGCTGTCCAAAACTATTGGAGGGGATAGCGTGGGCAGCGGAGAAGGAGAAGGGGGAGATGATTTGAAGAGGGGGTGGGCTGTGTTGTCGTGGGAGACGACTGTTGCTGCTGCCGCTGCTAGGCTTTTTTTGTTCCTTTCTACGAAAGACTTTTCGTATTTTCTCGATTAGTAGCGTAAATAACAAACTGCACCTCTAGCTCCCGACACTCTGGGATTTTATATCTCGAGAGTAGATTGAAGCGGTTTCAGGCTACTATCCAAGTTTTCCAACGGACGGTAAGCTCGCTTGGAGAAATATGAGGGCTGTCGTGGTGGGGGTGTCTTTGCTGTGCGAGTACAGTAGCCGAAGCAAGAGTCCTTAATATTTCTTGCCCCTGCGACATTGTGCACATTAGTTTTATGAGAGGGTGGAGTGAAGTTTGAGCGAGTGGGGCCAGCAGATTACTGCCGCTCAGCGTGCCGTATGTGGGTTTGTGGTGCGAGGAAACTATGTCTCGGCGGAAGGCGAAATGCGTTGTGGGGTGGAAAGGGGTAAGGATAGGAGGGGGTAAAGTGGTGAAGACACGATGGAAAGAACGAGAGGAGGAGAAGAAGAAGAAGAAGAAGAGGAAGAGGGCTTGCTTACAGGAGGCTTGCCCTTGTCCTTATCATCATCATCATCATCATCCTCGTCGCCGTCACCGTACTTTGGGGGCTTGAACTCCTTCTGCGATTATGTATTAGCAAGAGCTTCGTGACATTGGAGGGTCGTGCAATCGTTAGACTGGGGTAAGGAGTGGGGAGAAAAACGCCCACTGCGGCCAGATCTCGCATACAATTTACGCACCAGTAGTCAGAGGTTCAACGCAAGCGACGAGCCGAGCGGACTACCTTGTCGTTGGGAATTGACTTACGGTAGGCTTCGGTTTATAGGGTTTGGGCTCCTTCTTCATGTGATCTATCGGCGCTGATCTTGGTGGGGACGAACTGGTGATGTATGAGGGGCCTCGTCGGTCAGAAGACATGAACTGAGGGCTGAGCATTGGACGCTTACGGTCCGTCCTTTATTGGACGCCTCACAAGACTTCGCCATAAGAGATGAGAAGGACGTACAGTGGGCTTGGGCTTCATCTCCTTCTGTACAGTGCTGTCAGTAAAACCAAAGTATTTCATGGCTCGGGAGGCCCGCGTAACGTTGAACGGTGCTGGCCCACTTGGTGCCACAGTATGTCGGAAGTCAACTCACCGAGGGTTTCGTCTCTTTTAGCTGCTCAGACTTCTTTGGGACCATCAGCAGCATACAGGTGGAGCGCGCTCAAGCGTCAACTTACGGGAGGCTTCGCGGTTGGCTTCCAAGCAGGTGGAGAAGACTTTGGAGGGCTTGGCTTATACCCAGTGGGAGCTGGTTTGGGCCAAGAGCTCAAATAGATGGTGAGCATGTGCACATGTACCTTGTGCAAGGACTGCCAGGAGACGTACGATGTCCAAGTTGGCTTCGGCTTCTCCAGTTCCTTGGAGTGGGTCGGTTTCTCCTTAGTTACGGCTGTCTGACAGCGCCTTAGGTTTTGCCCTGTCAAAAACGCTTTTTTGGGGTTTACCTTTGTCGAAGTGGGCTCAGGCTTGGCGTCCTCAGTCTTCTCAGGACCATGAGGAAGAGCGCCAACAGCACTATTTTCTGAGTCAGCTATCTAAAGTTCAGTAAGGCCTATGACCGGTCCGGTCCCATGTCAGGCCGAAAAGGGCGAGAATGGCAAGCTTGGAAGGAGTGATCATCTTGATTGTTAACGAAAAACTGCAATGAAGATGTTGTTTGATGCTGGTTCTCTCTCGAGTGCTTTTTCCTAGCCCCTATACACGTGGACTCTGAATGAGAAGTCGCCTTGGGGTCTTTCGTCCCTATCTGTCATTCGATGAGCACATTTTACTACCTCATTGCTGTTCTTGAGTTCACTCTACAGTGGAGGAGCGTATATTGCTCTTCTTGATGTAAGGTATATCGGAATGGGAAATTTGCAAACGACCAAGACGGTGTCAACTTAACTGGAGATTGATTGTAGTCACGAGTGTTCTCCACTCATTGTGTGCGTGGTGTCAGTAACACTTACAAATGGATGGCGCCGTGTCGTTGAGCCGAACACTACTCGTCAACGAGCATTTTGAGACCTTGGCAAACTTCGACGGCTCTTCCAGGACTTTTGGATCATCTCTGCTGCACGAACAATATGAGAAATCGACATTGTGACAAACAGAAACGTGGGTAGAACCCAGGGTATCGTTACCCCAGATTCTTGAAACCAAGACTGGGATGCTGATGCGGAGAACTTGGCAGCCAAAGCTTCACCGTAATCGAATCGCTACATGGCATATTATATTTGGCGGTAGGTAGCCACGTGACGCGACCGGCAGCTTGGAGCGAGTGCTCGGATTCTGCGTTGTTTTGTATGGAATCGATTTTGTGACTCGACAGAGCTGAAACTCCTCCGGTCACAGCCTCCCTGGCAATTTTTTTTTTGAGTACAGACGTAGAAGGTCCTGATCGCCCTGGAGACCCAAGTTCATGGAACAGCACGTCCTATCAGATGATTGATCTCTGACCAGGCGTCCTTCCAGATGATCGCAGCCATGCACCCAATGCGTGGGTTGTTCCTGTCTCAGATTGATGAGCTGCCCATTACCGCCGCACAGTTCTCCAGGCGGATCAAGTGTCGTCGAATACTGTTATTCCCGACGCCAAACAGCCAGTTCAAATAGAACAGCATACGCAGATAGAGACGTCGGCTGGAAGGGAACGCGAGAGCGACAGCGGGAGGCAGTGGGTACTCCTTTACGACCAAGAGAAGGTGACATCCAAGAAAACGGCAAAGACCGAACGCATCTGAGCTGAAATCATCACGACTAGGCCTACAGTAGCGCTGATGGGAAGGCAAAACTCCTTTGTGCAGTATTGCGAGGAATAGCTGAATTCAGAGGAAAGATAGAAACAGGCCATACTGCTCTCCAGGCTCGGGGGGCACACCCAGCTCGTGCAAAGACAGCGGAAACTTGGTACAAAGCGCCATGTCTTTCGGATGCATATCTCATGCTCTGAAGAAGATAGCTGAAGTATTGGAGTCTTGATGTCGAAGGTGGAGGAAGCTCGAATGAGATTAGTTAGCATCTCATCAAGCAACAGCGTTCCCAATAGCTTTCCTCCGAAGTGACTCTGTACCTCGTTCTGTTGTTCTTCATGTTCATGTTCATTGGAGACTGAGATCTGTTGCTATAGTTGCCGTTAGAGTTTAGCCTGCAGCTCGTCGTTAATGTGCACACTAGAGGACGCGAACGAGATTGAGTCAGTACTTGAACGACCGTAGGCCATTCTGAGCCCAAGTGATACAGTGAACGTTATTTCATATCATGTCTTAATCTCCAATCCCTCTTCGACCTCGCTCACACAAGTTTAGTCAAGGTATTGAACAAACCACCCTACCGCCGCATTCTTCGCCCTTTCCAATCCATCCTTCTGCTTCTTATCGTTCTCATCCCCCTTGGCCGCAAAACCGTGCACCAGGCCAGGGAAATACTGATAATCAAACTCCACCCCAATCTCCGGCAGCGTCTTGAGCGAAAACTCCTTCAGCTCGGGCGTAAACATCTGATCCGTCTCGGGGATCAACAACTGCGTCGGCACGCCCAGGTTGGAAACCTCAGACTTCTCCAGCAACGACGGATGCGCCGTGCTCACGCAGTCGAGCAGGTCGTTGCCCTTGGCCGCGAGCTTGAAGACGGCCCAGCCGCCGTAGCAGAAGCCGATCGCGCCGACCTTTTTGTACTTTGAGCGCAGCTCTTTGGCGAAGGACTCGATTTCCGGGTAGCGGATTTCTTTCGAGTGGCGGCCGATGAAGGCCATGAGGTCGAAGTTTTTGCGCTTTTCGGGGTCTTCGAGGGTGGAGGGGTCGATGACTTCGCCGTCGAAGCTGTTGATTCTCATCAGCTTTTGGATGTTCGTGGCAGCAGAAGCAAGCTAAGGGTCCTATGGACGTGAAACTGGAGGTAGTGATACGTACAAATCAGGCAAGTAAACCGTAGCATTAGCCTCCTTAGCGTAGTGGTCCGCTAGCAGGCGCAAGTTGGGAAACGTCCATCCGAAGACGTCGTGGACCATGAGGACAGTGCGATCTTTGTTTGAGCCCGCGACGTAGGTCTTGGTGTTGGCGAAGGTGGACTCGGAGCCCGTGGGCTTGCCGTTCCAGTTGAAGCCTGTTTTGCAGCAGTCTGACATCTTGACGGTAGAATCGATTGATTGATTGATTGATTGATTGGTTGATTAGTGTGGAAACGGATGTAGTGAGGGGAGGTTGAGGGAAGGTAGTTGTTCTAACGAAGGAAGCCTTAAGACCTATATATTTGACCACAGATTTGGAAGATCTCGCAGCTTGTGTGATCCCTGAGATCATCATGGTGTTGCATCAGGGTACGTGCGGCGTGGTGGGGTAGTGGGGCATCGGAGGAACCCATCGTTAAAGCCGGCCGATCTCATGCCGAAATCGGACTCGGCGCCGAAGCTCGGCAGTCTTTCGGGTGCTGCGATGATAATGTCAACCTCAGCAGGTCAGCAATGTCATTCTCCGGAATCGCGTAACCTATTGAAGCCGGAGCAATTCCTGCGTTTCTCCCGCTTCCACCCTTCACGCAGTAATACAGTGCAGTGAACATGAGGCAGGGTTACACGGAGATGGCGAGCATTTACAAGTCAGCACCAACCTCAAAATACGGAGTGATTCGGACACGGTCATGAGATGTTGCGAAGAAGCCGAAAGTTGACGTTCAAAGAAGCTTAGAAATTGGTGATCATCATTGTGGTTTGACGCTATGAAAGAGAGAAGCTGCCATGCGCCCAACAGAGCATATCTAGGCTTTGGGCAGCAATGATAAACTACCCAGCGCCATGCAGATGAGACTTGAAGCAAGAAGTAGAAGGTAAACACGCGAGGCCGTTGATCGTAACAAGTCGTCAGCAAGACCCGCCTGCATCGTCGTAAGCGTGAAAAGTACATGGAGGCTCTGCCACGAGGCTGTCCCACCATCCATACACCTGACGTTCTGCCCAGCGCTGAGATCTCTAATGTATCACTGTCCACAGTCACCCGTGGGCTCCTCAAGCGGGTACTCACCATCTCCCTCCACCACATCCGGTCCAGGATTCGGATACTTGAGCTCAGCATTTGTCTTTGGTGTCTCGCAGCCATTGTTTGTATCCGCAATCAGCATTTCTGGGCGGTCCGTGAACGCCACCTTGACCGGCACGCGCTTGACTTCCTTCTTGCGCAGTTGTGCTGTGCCGGAGCGCTTCTTGCGTCCAAACGTCGAGGCCGGAAAGTGGACGTGCGAATGACGGTGATGCTGGTTCGGAGGAGTGATCGATCGAGCTGCTACAGGAGCTTCCGGGCAGTGACAAGTACAGCCGGTCAACGCCATTGTGCCGTCGCCATCGGCAGCCGAGATACAGCCAGTGCATGTGCAGCCATCCATGTTGAGACTGCCAGAGGTATTGACGCTACCGGCTTCACAGCCGAAACCCTCGCAGTGAGAATCCTCGCTTCCCATTTCGCTACTGTCTGATGGGGTGCTGGTTGGGGCGCTATCAGTAGGAGAGCTCGCAAGAGCACTGTCAGAAGCACTATTCGAGTCGGAGTCTGGGTTGGAGATGGTGATAGCGGCGCAGTTCATGTTGAACTCTTGCTCGCGGTTGACCCATGTCCAGGCGAAAACGGCATCACCTGCGGGAATGTCGGCAGGGACTGTGAGCTCAAAGTTCTGGCCCTCACCGCCGTTACCCGCGCTACGGTGCGGACAGTTGCCTTCGTAGCTGGTGGCGACCTTGAAGCTCTTGCCGCCATCTGTGGAGAAGCCTACTTGGCACGAGCCACCGTAGTGGTTGCCTGTGAGTACGTTAGCTATCGTACTCGAGAGGCTGCGGTAGAGAAGGAATGAGTAAGTCGTACCGATGCCGGAGATGTTCCAGTTCTGCTTGCTACCAGCGGCCCAAGTCGCGACGGACGCGCCAGCAGGCGTGCCGAGAAGGTCAAGGTAGCCACGGCATGGCATGGGTGTAGAGCGTCCGCAACAATTCGCTGGGTATTGGAGGAACGGATCTGGCGCGCCGTCAAGGTGCGGATTGTTCGACGCGTTGAAGGGTGGAGGATATACCAGCTGCATATGAGCCTGCACTGCAACGGCGGCGGTCAATGTAGCGAGTGTGATGGCGAACATAATCGAAGTCTCTTATAGTGAGAATTTGTGGTAACGAATGTTCCGTTGCGGTTTATGTCTGAAAAGTAGGCTTGTTGACGGTGTGGACCTTTGATATAGTCGTTGGAAAGGAACGTGAGTGCCTCTGTCTATTGTGCCTCGAGCGAATGCAATAAACACTTTCGGTGGCTGTCTAGATAGCGATCTTTCGTGGTCTTTGCTGGAGAGAATCCTGGTCAAAGAGTGTGCTGAAGGTTGAGTACCTGCTCAGAGGAAGAAGAATCGGAGATCGAAGGTTGATTGTTTATACGGCAGAATCTTCAATCTCGTAAACAAGAAACACAAAATACAAAACTTTTTCTGGTCCTGAAATGAACACAATCGAATGTCAAAGTGTTCGAGAGTGAATGTCACAGAGCACGAACCGGCAAATGACGCGCAATCTCACAGTATTAAAGTCACTCAGTCGCTCATTCAAGGGGCTCTCGCATTTGTATATTCGAAGCTGTAGTCACATTCTCACAAGGTCTGGAACCGCATCCTACACTTCCTACTCCGGTCAGCACACCTGTTGCTGAGGCTTGGGTTGGTGTAAAAGTTCTTGCGTGGTGGTTGTTTCGCTGTCCCCGGACACGGCGCTTGGGGTGACGAACCACGATGGAGGAACAAGGTTGAGACCTGTGGTGGTGCCGGAAACGGAGACCTCGTTTCACGTTTCATAATCTAGAGCACAGGCGCGAATTAGGTAACGGAAACTCCTATCTGTGCTTCGTGTGGTTGTGCAATGGTGAAGAGGATTAGGAAGAGAGTAGATGGCTGGCAACCTTAACAGAGCCGTCTTCATGCACGGCACGTGATCTAAACACTCATCGACCTAATTGTGCAGCCGTTTCCCTTCAATCGGAAACGTTTCAGGACAAGATACAATATGGCAAAAGCACCAGAGATTCTCTGTCTCCATGGCAAGCCCCAGAAAGTGCTGAATGAACCACGTGACATTAACCCGCGAACATGCATTCATCGGCTGCGTACTCCGATAGCACACGCGCAGGCCTACGTGTAAAATCGTGATATCAAAGCCGCTACTAGAGCAGGGGAACCACTTCTCTGCCTTACAGGCATGTAGCTCCACTACCGCGTACTTCCATACTCAGGCGTATAAGCCTTCACCCCACCAGTCTTCATCAACTCCCTCAAGGCGACCGTAGCATACGTACTGCTCCCCAACTGCATCCTCAGCACCACCGCCACTTTCTCCTCCTTCTGCTCTCCCATAATCACATCCACGTCTTCTGCTCCAGCCACCGTACTCCCTTTGGCAGCATCCTTCCTCTGCTTCATCAACCTCTCCAAGTCCGTCTCCACAAGCTGCTCGTCCTCCATGTTGTACCTCTTGACTTCGAAAGACATACCCACTCCCGGTCGCCCCAGAAGCTTGCGGTATCCTCCGCTAAGACTGATATCCTTCCATTTCCTGCGCATATCATGCGGATCCAGCCCGCCACCACGCTCACTCGCCATGAGTTCCTTGTAGTATGCTCCAATCTCATTCTTCGGGTACTCGACGTCGAATCCGGGCTGCGGCAGCACAACGTCGAAGATACTGTACTTCCCACTGTCCACCTCCTCTTTCGTCAGCGCTCTGGCGCGCTCAAAAGCATCCGAAGCCTCCACCGCGGCGTCATCCGCAGCAGGCCTCACAATGACCTCTCCCGCCTCATCAACGTCCTCCTGCGCCACGACATCAATCTCCTTATCTTTATGCTCGCTCACTAGCACCAGATCCCCCTCCACCACACTGCCCCCAAAACGTTCCCACCTCCTACCCGCACAAACATTCCACACAAAAGACTGATAAGCATGAACGTACATCAGCCTCAAGTTTCGCTGTATCTGCATCAACGCGCCCTGATAATCCTTCTCCCTTACCAGCCCTCCGGTCCGCTTATCCGTAGCCCCCAAATGGCTGATAAGATTCCTCTCCGCCGTGAACTTACGCGGCAGCTTCTCGAGCGCTTGCTGCATCGTGCCCTCTACCTTCCACAGATGCAGGGCCTGAGCGCGGTTCTTGTCGTCGCTGGACACGGCACGCGCGGCTGCGGAGTCTGGATCGGAAGTCTGGGAGGCGGCGTACGCGGCGTCGGAGTAGGAGAGGATGAGGTCGATGGCGCCGGCAAGGTCGCCTTGGAGCATTTTGAGACCGATGTCAGAGGTTGAGGTCGCAAAGGTGCCGAAGCGTTGGAGGCCGTAGTAGTTGATGAAGCCCTTCTTCGACAGATTCTTCACGCTTTCGCCTACGAGTCGTTGGGCGAGATCTTGCCGCGCTTCCATGTCCAGGCCTTCTGCGCCGGGGAAGTGACAATCTCGTAATGTGATGACGAACTCGTTGCCGTATAACTCGCCTAGCTCAAGGCCTGTCTTGCAGTACTGGAACCCGCCTACTTTCGCGTTGCGGAGGGCGTGGGCAATACCGGCAAGACGCTCGACTTGAGTGCGGTACATACTGACGCGCTGGACGGCGACGGCGCGACGGTCCTTCGTGCCCGCAAATTGGAAGCTCTTGGGCTGGATCTTCAGTCTGCTTCCTAGGAAGCCAATGACTTCCATGGTATCTTTATTTTCCTTATAGAGCGTGAAGTGGAGGTACTCGCCGCCAAGGTCCTCCCATGCTGCTTTGCCTTTGCGCGCATTATTGCTATTGTTGCCATTTGACTGATCTCGCGCGCCCCTGTTATTGCGGGACTTATTCTGCGGAGGTGCGGCGGAGATGGTGATGCGATTGTGGTCGGCAGGACCAGCGTGCTCTTCGGCGGTGCTGCTTTGGAGTCTGGATGAGAACGCTCGGCGGATGAGTTGGTGGGCTTGAGAGCGCTGATCTTTGTCGGAAATGACGTCCGAGACGACTTTGCGGAAGT
>Ga0068630_1000507_pt1 | contig 12117 bp, 3 predicted proteins | sample InSIn4gowninarea_FD_77433 | JGI IMG/M metagenome (GOLD analysis project Ga0068630, IMG submission 77433) | Clean room microbial communities from NASA Spacecraft Assembly Facility at Jet Propulsion Laboratory, Pasadena, California, USA -... ... | reverse complement strand
TGTTGGTTTACAATAGTATATGGATCTGCAGCTCTTTCTGCTCTTTGTGTTGCCATGTAACAGTGCATGCCGATAATGAATGCCTCAGCCTTCAGGTATTTGCTTTTGATATCTTTTGCAGAACCTTAATGTTGGCCTTTCCACACCCTAAGAAACCCCCAATTAACTTATAAAAACTTCTCTGCCCTAATGTTGATCTCAGTATCTCCAGTCTTCCCAAACAGACTACTACTCCTCTTCTCTACCAGATGCATTGTCAGGAAATGCGGGCAGCCTAACCAGCTCATATATTCAAATACACAGGTGGTACATCGTGTAATGACGCAGTGACATGTAACTTTCATTGTATCTAACTAAATCCTTTTGGCTTCATGCTTTGTGCAGTGTATTAATTGGTGAGATGTATGCAATTCTCGAACTCCTAAAAACTTGGAGTCAGCATTGCTGCAACAAGTAGTTCTCTGCGCCGATTCTCACAAGTCACTGCCAGCTGCCTCCCGTTCTTCCTTATACTACTTTGCAAAATTAATTCAATGCCTAATTCATCATCTACTCAACAAGACTCACCATAATGACTGGGTACTGTGTTGGGTCCCAGATCATGGGAATCAAAGGAAACTATAGCAGAACAAGTTTGAAACCGCCCTTCGACTGCGCATGCGCGAGGAGGGGTGACTCCCACCATCAACCGCTACTTCCCCTGAAAATATCGCTCTCTCACTCGCACTGAGCGCCAAGCGACCGGTGCCAGCGTGGAGGGGGGAGGGAGGGGACTGAATGCACAAGCAGGCTGATATGCTATGTATAAGTTTCAGCGAACCCAAATCAAAACAATCTCAGCAGGCTACACACAAACACTTTCTCCTAATATATTAAAGTTCAGTAAAGGAAACATCGCCAACGAAGCCTCAATCCTATCCCTTTCGTGCAGTGAGGCGTGTCTTAGCCTAGGCCTAATTTCAAGAGAAGTTCACAGGCGTAATATTGTGTGTGTTTGTAAGACAACCGCTCGCAGATAGTATGGCATCAACATCAAGTTCAGTGAGTGGTACATCTCTTCGAGGTCAGGCACGAGAAATAGTTTTCCGGTTGCATGAATACTTCAAAAATTTAAAAAACAAAATATTAAGTGCTAACGTAATTAACATGACATGACAAGGGAAGAAAATTGAAGAAGAATATATTGAAACAAATATGATCATGGACGAAGAAGACGACAAAATTGTTGTTTCTTTATGTGAATGTTCCTCAGAGGACGACAATGCCGAAAATGATGGCAAATATTGTAGCGACAGTGATGACTACTAACTCCTCCTTGCTGAGGGCGGGGGACGAATCGCGTGCGCCCAGAAGGCAGAAGTCTGCGGCTCAAAACAGCGGTGGGGGAAGCCCGGGAAAATAAGCTCCTCCCTAAAGGGAGTTTTCAAACTTGTGCTACTATAGCAGCCTAATCAGACAATGCAGAAAACTCAAATTGATGTTCATTCTGTACCGTTATCCAATGTTAAGGGGTTTTTTAAAACTACCTATTTTCAGAGCATGGCAAAGAGAGTGGCACAATACTACTTTTAATTCAAATGTGATAATGATTCTGTGAGTTCTTGGCGTTCTTCAGTCTGTCCTTTTAGGCGTGAGGAAGTAACTTTAACCTGCCTTTGTGTTGGCCACTGCCACTTTTCTCATAGTTTTCTCAGAGGCAATTCTACTCCATCTGCAACTCATGCAGGGCAGTTCTCATTGAAGTGCTCTTTAAATGTCAATTAAACCTCTCTCTTCGTCTATTACTTTTTTCCTCTCCCCCTGAATCCTCTGTAATATTATTAGATTGGTTTGGCTCACATGGAATGTGAAATAAATTATTTCAATTTTGGAGGTACTTTACATAAAGCCCCTGGAACATCTTAAAAAATTTCTGAAAATGGGCTCCAAATTTTTTCTTTAAATTTCTTGTAAGAATAGAGTATAATACACATATAATAATAACAATGATCTTATTTCCACCATTACCTCTGAATCTTTGAAAAATTGCTAAAACATGAAATTTTTGGTCGTCTTTGCACTACATTTTTGACAATGGACAATTTCTCTTGAAATAAAAATTGTTCCCCACAATTAGTTTTGTAATTAATGTTGTGTATTTCTTTTTCTGTTTGTTTCAACTCTTCCAGGAATAGATTCTAAAATCCCGTTCCGTGTCCTTCTATGCCTTCCTACATCTCATCTTCGCATCTGTAGTTCACTGTGAGTGCCGGTAGTGTGCTTTACACATTCTTCTTAACCCCTTTGACTGCTAACGGTCAGTTTAGAGGCCGTGCATTTTCAGTGCCCTCACTGCGAACAGCCAGTTTAATGGCCAAGAGCTTTCTGTTCTGCGAATGCTTGTGGTCACTTCAGAGGTTCGTGGAGGATTCCTTCAGTCTAGTCTTTGTTCTCTGGTACGTGTCAGTTTCTATGGGATATTGATGGTTCCATTTTATATTTCATGGATAAATTCATGTCATTTAATACTTTATTTATTTCACAAATAACCTCGTTCTAAAGGTTGTTCGTGAAAAACTTGCAAATCAGCTAAAGCACTTTATGTCACTTTTGCAATAAAATTTGAATCATTTTTAAATCCTTTCAAAACAGCATTTATTCTTTGATGTTATTTTCAGTGTCTAGGGTACTGGAAACAATTTAATGTATCCCAGTGTGGCACTAAGCTGTCTACCTTGTTGTCATTTTTTTTTTTGCGTTTCAAGGCTGAAGAACCTCATGTTAGTTCCTTGTCCTCTTGTGAATTTGTTGCTATCTAGGGGTTCGTGAGAATACTAGAAGAGGATATAATGAAAGGAGTTTCTCATTAGCCACACAACTAGATGTCATGAAAGGAATATTCTGTTAGAGAAATACCCTCACTTTTCATCATCAGTGGAGGACCTCACAGGTGGCAACCACAGACTATGTCAAGGACAAGACTGTCAGGGGTACAGTTTTTTAACCGTAATATAATTTTATTGCGTTGCCACCTTCCCTGGAATATCAGAGCATTTTTAAATTCACATAATGTGCTGTTTATTTATATGCTGCTCTTTATTTGTTCCAATTTCTAATGTTGACATTAGACTATTTTGAAGTCGTTTTTCCTATTAACCATGCTGTTATTTTTATAATCGCCCATTGCATTCTTATGGATATTTCTTTGTTATTGCCAGACACAGAAAAATGAAATGTTAAAAATCCACAATTTCTCTCTTCCTAGAAAAAATCTCGGATCTTGGATGTGTCACTATAGTTTGAGAATATTTTCTATCAAATTATAGCAAGTAGAGTTAGTGAAGCTAGTGAAGTGAGCTTAGAAATGTTCATTTATATTCATGTATTGTAATGGTTTATGATTTATTCATTGTGTTGCAATGTAGTCCACCTCATATGTCAAAAAATTAAAATAGTAAGTCCTTTTATACACTTTACCAAATCCTGTCGAAATTCTTACTAGTAAAGTCAGAATAAAAAATGTATACAATGCTTAAGACTACTAATGAACACGTGATTGCTTTCATTGTAAGAATGGATGAGTACCTTTCCATACTGCTATGTGTTTACAGAAAACCCTTCCCTTCACTTTCTTTCAATATTGCACAAAAACCTTCATTCAATCCTCTAGTGATGGCATGTCATGCTCTGAAAGTATTCAGCGCCAATGCGTGCGCCTGGCTGCTCTAACTCAGGCCCACATGGCCAACCCATCACACAACTGCATAGCACTCCATGTTCACACCATCTTTTCTGATTTCTTTCCGGTTTCTCCAATAGCAGTTCTACTCTTGGTTTCTTTTTTATCTCTGTATTTTTCTTTCTAAGACATTATAACCTAAAGAGCTGCTAATTATTTTCATTTTGGTTGCCTGGAGATTTTCTTGCTTGCTTGCTTTCTCGCTTTCTTTCTCTCTTGCTTGCTTTCTTTCCCTAAAAAATTCAGCCTAACTGGCATAAGAGAAACTTCAAGAGGAGGAGTATGTTGAATTTTCTCAAATTGATATTCAGATGGTAAAAGACCTCATTGATGTTTTCTTGGCATTAATTCATCCTGTCAGTGAGAGAATAGTGATGAACATCAATCCACAGGTCAACCTGGATAAAAAATATGTGAATTCCTAAGGAAGATTTAGTTGTGTCAGAAAGGTCATCCGCTCACATTTTGATATTGAAAGAAAAATACTGAAGAGAGACATATATAATTAATTTGTTCATTTTCATACCTAGAAGTGTAACAATACTTCTGACAAAGGAAAAATTGATAATGCCTTAAATGTGTATTAGTTAGAATCAAGGGGAATGATGAAAGATGGCAGAACTGCAAAACAAAGTGAACACTTAGCCATGATATATGGAGAAGGCCACACCTTGATCAAGAATTTTAACAAATAATATTTTTTACCACTGGCAAATTTGAGTATAATATACCAGTAACCACAGTGAAAAGAAAGCAATTTTCTTTTGTGTGTGGCCAGAAGGCTGGGTGAGGTAACCAGGAAATGGGTTTCTGCTTGCAAAAGCTCATTCTTCAGAAAGTGACGATCTTATTTAATAACAGAAACGAAACACAAAAATGGTACTTAGATTGATTACATTAGTTTACAACCGATGAATGCTGAATTTCAGCCTGTTGGAAGACCTCATTTGAGAACTGTTTTCTCTCAATATATTACAATTTTGCTAAAGTAGAATCTACCCTCAAAAAGCAACTTGATTAAACGATTTGAGAAAACAGGAAAATAGTTGTATCATGAACATTGAACAACAGCTTTAAAGGATGCAAAGAAATTTTAAAAAATGATCACCAATAAGAAGATTAACATTGAAGAAAATCAACTGACCTGGAATTCATGTAATTAAATTTAAAAGAAGCAGTTTGTTCTTCCAGTGAAAACTAGCCATTTTTCCGTCAGCTTTCATTTAGCTGAGTTAATTTCCCTAAGGTCTGAAAAAAAGCCAGTAAGCCAGGAAAAGGTCCATGAAATCAAATCCATTTGCCGCCTCATACAAAACATCAATTGGGACTGAATGTTTTTGAAAAACTAATTTCAAGGAATTGAAGTTGAAGATGAGATATATATGTGTTTTCAGAATGATTGCAGACTTCACTGTAGAACATAGTGAATGAGTGGAAATGTAATCTTTTGTTTCAAAAGTTGTTGTTGTTGTTGTTGTTTTTAAATGAAACTTTTGAAAACTTTAAATTAAAGTAAAGGGATAGGGTTTAGGACACTTCACAGTTACTGTAGTACCTGAGACCTTTACCCTAATAGATGTCGGCCTCCTGAGTAATTCTTCATTACTTCATGTCTTTTTCTTTTCCCTCCTAGAGCCATGGGAGAAATCCTCCATTATCAGCTGTCATCACTCATAGTTGTAGTACACAGGAGTACCGCCAGGTAACATCTCCACTTACACATCACACGTCCATGCTCCTGCATCACTAGCCAGCGGCCCAGATTGGGAAGGGATTAGGATAGAGGTAGCGTTTAGGATTCTTCACTGGGATTGGCCTAGCCCATGGTGTAAGAAGGTGTGTTAACTTACTATATTTTACTCAGATTTTCTGAAGCCAGTTTGAGGCTAGTTCCATGGGTCTCCACACGTGCTCAATACGTCTTGGGTATGATGGCGTCATGCGCACGGTGTAACGCTCACGTTTTAGTGCAGTGTCAACAGCATGGTCAACAATGTTAAGTGCCGTTTAATGGTTAGAGTCTATGGCAGGTTACCATAATTTTTTTCCTGTTGAGGACATTATACTCAAAAACAGGACGGCAGTTCAATGAATTTGAAAAGGATGTAATCTTACCAAAAAAAGGGGAAGGATACTTAACATTTTCTTACTGCAAGATGTTAATGTAATTTACAATTTCGAACTATTATAGAATTTAAAATCTTAATCTGCTTTGTTCAGCAGTAAGAGCCCAATGAGATTCTTACACCATGGTATAAATACAAACAAAACAACCTCATAATAGGCCTACATTCTTAATGACTTTTGTTGTCTGAATAATTTACTTTTTTCAGCAAATTTGGCTTAGAAATAATATACTTATAAAATTGGAAATAATTAAAATGCTTGAAATTTTACCTCAAGGTAATGATACCTTATAGACTTAATAAGCATTCTATTTCTTTTATCAGTCCACTGTGAGTTCATTAAAAAACACCTTTCAACACTGCTTCCATTGTCCATGCACCAACTAATCAAAATATTCATTTTACCCTCATAGAAACACTTTAAAATGAAATTTATAAAATAATTCAAATTCTTTAAAATTACACCAATAATATTTTAAATTCAACCAGACAAAAGGAGAATATTTAATGTAAATGGATAGAGGACAAGAGGAAAATATTAAAAAAAGAGGGCATGACAATGATACTTAAGATACATCATTGGAACATGATCCATGTGGAGGACAGATGGTAATCCAGGATGAAGAATTCTTAATGACAGGTTTATTGTTATAAAAATGTAATGGAGAGGCCAATTCATTTTATGATAGTAAATTTATTATACAAATCTTGCAATTAAATTATACAAATTAAAATAAAAGGTTGAGTTTTATGTTACATATCCAATCTGTGTTAGAAGAACAAACCAGTTTGTAAGCAAGTGAAGAAACACAGTGCAATTAAGTACTGAACATTTTGAATACCTATTTCTAGTTTTGTTCTCAGACATTGTACCTTTCTTTGCCTATGGTTGGTTGTTGTTTGACTTACTATAATCAAACACATCTTTGACAGCATTACACAAAATTAATAATGTTAAAATAGTAGACTCCAAAGGAAAAATTACTCATCAGTATCGTTTTTGAGACATACAACAAGCTAGTGAATTTTCTCTTTGTAAACAATACAAGATTTCCAAACCCAGTGTGGTTGGGCTGGCATGGGCCTCAGTATGGGAATCTCTTTTCCATCGTGAGGTGGATCAAGAACCTCATGACTGGAGTCCTGCCAAGTTTCTTGCATCTCTCTTGAGGAAAACCAGTCGATATCTGCTTTAGAACGGGAAGGATGTATGAATACCTGATGATGTATGGATACGAATAACCCACTGCAGGTGACCACCATCTTACCCCAGTCGTTCGCAGCGCCGGAGGTGAGAACAAGGAGAACTTGCCTCAGACTGGCTTCAGTTTTAGACAGGAGTTAATACACCTGTTCTTCTTACACCGTGGCCTAGCTCCTGTGAAGCAGGCAAACTCGTTTAGTCAGAACAAATTTCACATAAGTTAGACCAGGAATCAAACCCGGACCTCCTTGGTGAAAGGTGAGCAACTTCACTCTGAGCCACGAGTGCCTTCTCTCTTGAGTAGTTCCTAATAATTATGTAACCACAAGGTGTATCAGAAAAATGTGGTGAATGGTCTCACAAATTAAAGGAAACAAGAATTACAAGTATACATTATTTAGTCTTCAAAGAAAAGGAAACAAGATTTGCAAACAAAATAGCTTTACTGACCTTCAAAATAATCACCATTAGCTGTATACAACATTAGTTGTAAAGCTGTGGGAATCTGTCGGCAAACACTTCTCATGGAATTGCTCAAAGCACAAAACTTCTTGTGGGCACACGTGTTTGATATTCGTAATGTCTGAGAAGCATTAGCCTTTCAGGTCTAATTTAACGGAGGGGAAACAGTGTCTTCAGTCTGGAGAATAAGGAGGGTGAATATAGTGAGGGATAGTGAAATGAGAAAGAGAAAGTGTGAAAATGAAAAATGAGAAAGAGCAGTGAAATGGTGAAATTTTTTTAAAAAATATTAGTTATAGAACAAGATTTAATACTTTCTTGTACTAATACAGATAGGTGGTTTTCTGTTGCTGAAAGTAATATCTTTAATCTGTTTCTGATAAGTGAACATTTACCAATCAGTGGGTTTCATTTTCATAGCAATATTTTAAATTTTCAAATATGAAATAAAGCCTACCACATCAAATTGTCTCTAGTATTACTTCTCCTATCCAAAACTTAGTACATAAGACCATTTTGAACCCCACAGTATCATCTGGAGAATCTTGATTTATTAATGATTACTTAAAATTGCACTAAATCTTAAAAATAATATTCCAAGAATAACTTTGAATTTAATATGGAAATTAAAGCAAATAAAATGTTGAATTATGCTATGATGTGTGAGTTTTCTATAAAGAAGAAAAATATGTAATACTTACTCTATTCTCTTTATTGATTTCTTCTTGATTGAATGCTATTAATTGACATGTATTGTTGAAAATCTTTGAGAAATTATATTTTGGCTAAAACAACAAATACTTGGTACACACAACTTCAAAGCTTTTGACAGTGCAGAAAGTCCAACCCTACATTTCACTATTAAATTAGACATTTACCAAAAGAAACCATGTTTACACCTTTTACTTAATGGTATCTACCTATGAAGTGTGCAAGAGACTCAGTGGAAGCTCATTTGAAAATAAAAGGCAAGGCTGTCAAAAAGAGGCCCATAAAAATGTTTGCGTTTCGCTGGATTTTGTAGTTAAGTGCTTTACAAAAGCAGCAGATGTTCACAAGAAATTAGAATAATTCGTATCACATCAATTACAATCCAGTGAATTGTAGTTTTACCGACTTGGATCTTCAGCTCCATCTTACGACTGGGGTCACAAGGCATAATGAACTATAATATTCTATAGTAGTTTCAGTTTCAATATAAGGTGTTCAGAAAATCTATTAGAAACAACATGGAGAAATAATACCAAAAAAAAATGAGATGTTTTAAAAACAGAACACCATATGAAAATATTTCATATACCCATCTCTCTGTTTCTCCAGAAAAGTATGCCCTAATATTTGACAAGTCATGATGACTTGGCAAAAATGCCATGCCTCACCCATAGTGATTGGACAGATTGCCATAGATTCACTGGGGGCTTTATTTCCATTGGAACACATCCTGTCAACTCAAAAAGTAATATCTGTCATATCTTTTGTACTTGAAAATTGAAGTTATTTGACTTCAGTGCATTATGTTTGTTTGAAATAGGTTCTTTCTTGATATTAAAATCATGAGTATGCATTTTAGTAAGTAAGGTGATTAATTTCATATGCATAAACACTTCACCAACATCATCTGGACCTTGTATTGATCAAAAAATCTTTGGCATGTTCCTGTCAAGATTAACCCAGGCTGGTTATGTAAGCTGCAATTATAAATTAATTAGCAAATTTTTAAATGTAAGTATGCGTCTTTTGCTGAAAAAGACAGAGAATATTTTATTTGTCATCCAATTATGTTTTCATGTGTGAAGTTTTATGCAGGTGAAACGAATCACCTTGTGTATATGCAATATGTGCAGTGAGCATGGATAAGTAGTAGGTTGTGTTTTAGTTGTCCACTCCTTTAAACAAATAAATTGCTTTTAGCCACTCTGTTAATTTATTTTTCTTACAGGTCAAAAAGAAAGCTGACACTCAGAAGAAAAAGAAGAAGCGTGAAAGTTCTTCAGACACTTCTGAAGTGAGGAAACGAAAGAGAAATAATAGTAGTTCTGAAGATTCTCTTGGAAAGAAGAAGAAAAGAGGAAATTCAAGAGAGACACAAGAGGAAAATGAGCAGGGTAAACATGTGTACAGTAGAGAAGTTGATCGCAAGACTATTCTAGATATAAAAGCTGCAGAAACAGTTGCAAAGGGTTGTAAAGAACAGATTGGATGTTTCCTGCAATTTTTACGTGCCATGACCAAAGAAGTCAAAAAAGTATTGAAGGAAGAAATTGTCAGTGAAGACCTTGTGGAATATACAGGTAGAAAAAAGCTTTTAAAAAAAGTGATGCTGCTAGAAGAAATGTCTTGTCAGTCAGTTAGTCAAGTTAGTGAAAACTTTATTCTGGGTTATCGAAAATCATTCATCAGTGTGATTAAAAAGAATGAGAAGGAAGACACAAATTCAGGTTCAGAAAAAGTATCTCCTGAGCAAAAAGAGGAGTGTAAATCTAACGAGAATATGGAGGAGCAAGAAAATGATGAAATAATTGAGAACCCTAAGAAGAAAAATGTCAAACCATCAGTCCATCAGATATCTGATAGTGACAATTCCAACGAGGAATTATGCGAAAGTGATGTAAATAAAACAGAAAAGAAAAAGAATGATTCTGAAAACTCCAAGGACGTAGTAGAAAATGACTCGTGTGATGAACTCATACTTGACAAACGTAAGAGTGACAATAAAGATGACCAAAGTTCTTCAGAATGTTCCAAATCAAAATGTGTTAAGAAAGATCCTAAAAAACATGGAAATGATGAATTAAATGAAAAGCATGTAGATAGTGGGGAAGAAGTTGTAAATAATGTTCAAGAACTCAAGAACAACAGTGATGATTCTTCTCAAATTTTGAACTCAGATGATGCTGGTGATAAAAAATTATGTAAGGAAAGAAATGAAAACACTCATCTTAATGACTCAGAAATTGTAGATGTAGAAGAAAAAGGGGACCAGGTTAATTTGAAAAATAATCATCAAAAATTAAGAAATGGTGATAAGACATCTAATGACGTATGTGAAGAGGAAGTTGTGAGAAATCATGAAAATGAATTGGAAGAACATGATCCAGTGTACTATGAAAATAAAGAAAGTAACATGAAAAACAATGAAGAAATTCAAGTTAGTGATGAACAGAAAACCCAACAAAAATCACCAGAGAGAAAAGACGTTCTTGAAAGTAGTGAAGAGAAATCTGGCTCAGATGATGATAGCCTCAGAGTTACAAACCAATTGGAAGAAAAATCTAAAAATTCATCAGGTATCTGTACGGAACAAATTTCTGATAAAGAACTTATTGATAGAAAAGATGAAACTGAATTTAAGAATTTGAAACAATTAGATGAAAATAATCTGTCCTCACCTGATGGTGAGAATAAAAAAAATATAACATTGAATATTGATTCTGATGAAGATGTGATTAGTGATTCAGGAAGTGAACATTCAAAAATGAAGAACAAATCAAGTGCAAAATCACAACAGTTGGGCCTGTTTAAAAGTTCTTCTGAAAATAATTTTCTCAGTGACAGTGATGGCGATAAAGTAGATCTCTTAGAAGGAGAAACTTGTACTGAAAAAAATCCACTCTCTTCTTGCGAAGATAATTTAAAGAACAGTAAACTTGAATCTGCAGGCTCTGAGGGGGGAAATCATGACAGAAAATCTACCATATCTTCTCGCAAAGGGGCATCAAGTGACAGTGATAGAGATAATGCAGGTGATTCAGATGGAGAAATACCCCGCAAAGTGGCAACTCCATTGCCTCACAAAGATGCATTAAGTGATAGTGATAGTGTTGGAGGTAATTTAGACTCTGGTGGGCAAATGTTTTCAGACGAAGAGAGTGACAGGAGAACAGATTTGAAGGATGACAAAAATAGTGGCTCTGAAGCTGAAAAGTGTGTCGATCGGAATAAGAAATCCTCTGTAAATGAAAAAAAAAATAAAAGAAATGTGAATTTCTCATGTAATGAACATAGTGAGGATGAAGAGAAAAAGGCTATGATGGCTTTATTAGCATCAAGTTCATCTGATGAAAGTCATATTAGTTTTCGTAAACATCGAAAACCTTCAGCTGATGATATGCTTAAAGAAAAATGTGGGCCGCTTTCATCAAAATCATTAGCTTATCAGAATTCTCAAAAAAAACATCAGAGTGGTGTGTTTTCAGATGCAAGTGAGGAAATGGAAGTTTGTTCAGATAACAAACTTTCATCAGAGGGTGGTGTAAGTGATGAAGAACGTGCAGAGAAACTTCAGAAGTGTAGTGTTCTTGTGAAACGACTTCCTGATGAAATTTATGAGAAGTACCGGGACAATTTTTCCTCAAGGGGCAGCCAGGAGAGAGACTCAGAAAAGGAGGAGATTAAGAAGTAAGTTTTATTTGTTTATAGAAAAATCATTTTTAAAATGCAGTAATCAAGTCTGTGAAAATGTTTTTTGTGAAACATTAATAAAAAAAATGAGTTATCTTACAACAGTGGATTGTTGAAATACACTAAATTTTTCTCATTGTTAATATATCTTTATTTGTTTTATTTTTTTATATGCAAATTTTGTTAATATTACTGGTTAATTTATT
>Ga0068630_1000505_pt1 | contig 12147 bp, 6 predicted proteins | sample InSIn4gowninarea_FD_77433 | JGI IMG/M metagenome (GOLD analysis project Ga0068630, IMG submission 77433) | Clean room microbial communities from NASA Spacecraft Assembly Facility at Jet Propulsion Laboratory, Pasadena, California, USA -... ... | reverse complement strand
TTGTCGCTAAAATTGGTTAGTAGATCCTGGAAAATTTTTGTATTTCCTGGAAAATTACAGGGATACCCTGGAAATTTAAAGTAAAGTCTGGAATTTTTAGTCAAGAAAAGAGTGGGAACCCTGTATAAACATGGGAAATACGGTTTTATTTTTTTTAAATTGGAATATTTTTTTAAAAATCAAAGTATTTTTTCCTCCTGAATTCAAACATAATTTTCACATCGGTACTCGGCATTTTGCAGGCCTAATGTTTGGTAATTACTAAATTTATAAAGTTGAATGTTAACACATTGTAGTCGGGACACGTAAAATTACGTTTTCGCAAACTGTGCATAAGGGCGGATGACGTAGTAATACGTTTTTATGGTGGTATGGGAAACGTAACTAATACGAGTTACTACATATCGAATATAGTTTAAATGTAGAAATGTTATGAGCAAGAAATGTGTAATAAATTTTGCTAAAAACCGAAAGATTTTTATCTGACAGGAAATCAAGTATGATATAATTGTACTCGTTAACATTATTATATAATACTTGAGTTTAAATACACATGCTGCATTTTATGTCAGTAGCTATGTTTTAATAGTAGCTTTTTTCAATTGGAAAGAAATGTTTTCCTGATAAAGTATTATATATAGTTTGGCTCTGATTAGAAGGCATTCGACCTTGGAAGAGTTTATTTTGTTGTGGGGGAATACGGAAGGGTTACTTTAAGAAATTGCCGCCGCCTGGCGAACATTGTTAGGATTGGTTAGCTGAATGAAAGAATCGTTTTGTTTTTTGCCTTTTCGTGAGCTAGTATAAAAAAATACGACTTCAACGGACTGCTTGTTCAGCTTTTTATTAAATTGTGACTTCTGAGAGTGTGTATTTTTTATATTTATTTATAATTTTGTGTTCTTTGAATTTTTTTTCCATTCAGAAATTCCTGAAAATGAAATTTAAATTTTCATCTAAAGAACAAAAATGCCATTCCACGATTTAAAAATATAAAATTTAATGAACCTCTTTCAATTAGATCGTGTTTATCATTGTAAATTTTGGTTTCGATGCAATATATTTTGTTCTATTTTCTAAAGTAAATAAGGTTATGTTAAAAAACACGTGCAAAATGCGAAGTTTTTTCGCGCTAAATTTTTGCATTATATCGCCAATTCTGGAAGCACGGTTATCGTCGGAAGTTTCTACCTGTCACCGATTTCAGGTAATAAACTCGTCCAAAATCACGTGGCTCATCTGCTAAGTTATCGGAGCCAGACTATACATTTAAATTGCCTTCCTTTGTATAAAAATCTACTGGATGTTTTCAGTATTTCTATTGAATTTCACTTGACAAATATTGGCAAGTATAAGATAGACTTGTTTTGTTTTAAAAATGATGACAGTTTTTTATATAAAAGCAAATGTAACACATTTCATTTCAATAATGTATTTAACTTGATTGCAAATTTGAATGTTTCAAAACTATTCAAGGATTTGTACATATTGAATGCTCAGTTATTTTTTTAGTAAATACCTATTGTCTTTGACTGGACACAGCCCCAATATTTTTGCTGTATGAATTGCCAATTATTTACAATGTTGTACAGCTTCATTCCTTTTATTTATCGGACGAAATTTATTATTGAGCTGAATGATGACTTTCAGTGAGGTTGGTGATTTTGATATTGAGATTTACTACATGCATCTCCCATGACAGTGTGTGCTTCCTTATTCACTGCATTGGCGGCTCATGTGTAAGCACTGAGTAACTGCATTACCCCCAGTTTTCAGTCGGTTTTATCAGAATATTCTGTGTAAATGCATTTCTCTTTCCTATACTTAATTCTTTATTCTTGTGCATGATACCATTAAATTAAAATTTCATGTCAATGGCCAACACCGAAATCACGAAACGGCATAAACCAAGTACGTAAGTGTAATTTTCACCTTGGCCTCGAATTTTCTCTGCAATCGAAGGGAGTTTTAGCTGATGTGCGCCTGCGCGCGTTCCGCGATGAACTTCTGTCGTTTTCGTCAGCGCCGGAAAATGAAATGTTCCTTTTTGTTCTGTGGAATGCTGCGCTTAAAATACCTGAGCATTATATCCTTCTAACGGAATCAAGAGTAGAATACGTTGATTATCATGCTCCTAGATTTTCTACTAAATTAACAGTTATTTCATTACAAATAAGTCATTTAGACATGGTCTTGTTTCAATAAGAAAAACAAAAAAAATCTGTGACTGTAAATGAATGTTAACAGTTTACGCTTTCACAGTTATCGGCTTTCGTCAAGAAAAGAGATCACGCCTGATAATAAAATAGTACCTCAGCCAGGAATTAGAACTAACAAGAAATATGTTGCAAATTAACTGATTACCTGAATTTCCTGTTAGAAAATAACCTATATGACGTTCTTAATGAAATGACGAAATAGATAAAAGTCCTCTTAAAAATCCCCCTAACCATCAAAGCCATAATGATATTTTTCTTCATTGAAAATTTTTTTAAAAATTCCACATGGTCACCAGAAATTCATATATACTCAACACACTTGCAGTGCTTTCAGTTGAGAAAATTTTCTTCAGTAGTCATTCAGAGATTAAAGAGAATTAATCTTTTTACCCAAAGTAAGACAAGAAGAATGAGTTCGTATTTTAACAAGCGGTTGAAGTTTTAAATTGGAATTATATAAACTTAATTTTAGAAATAAAAAAATGCTTTGGAGACTATAACATCCATAGTTAAATTTTCTTTGTCTATACTCGTTCCAATTTACATAATATTTCATTGGAAACCTCAATAAATATTTTCTAAAGCAACACCCCCACTGATTCACTGTAAAAGTTAACCAAAGTTGCATGTTTTCTTTCCTTCAAGGTGCGAGTGTTGCGAGACTAGAAGCCAAAGACCATCAGTAATTAGAAAACTAGCGTGCAAAACAATGGTAGTTTAATTTGTTTATTATTAATGTTGACGGCATAATGGAATAATACTTTTTAAATGTCACTGTCATAAAATAGTAGAATATAAAACTTTTCAGTTTTAGATGATAATAAAGGGGTAAAAATTAGGTTTCATAGATTTTTTTAGATTCACATACATTTGAGTGGGACCCCCATTTTCTTGGAAAAAAAAAAAAATCTAATGTTAAGGTGGTATAAATGAATCAATTTTAATCATAAAATAATGGGACCTTTATTGAATTACATCTTATTCTCTTGTGCAGTATAGATCCTATTTTTAGTAATAACAGTGCTAAATCTGGCTTTTCTACAAAACATTTCGCATGCAATGAATATAGTCAAGCGGAAGCGCAGAAGATCACAGACCTGGTCGGGCGGAAGGAAGTTTGTGCTGGAGACGAATTACGCGGAGGCGAATTTTGAGAAAAACCAAGAGCCTTTCTTCTACTTCGCGTTGCACGCTGCGGGCGAAAGAGTCCTTTTATGGGTGACGGCGATTTTTTTCTTTTATCGTGTCAGTTGCGTCAGAAGGCAGCCCCAAAAAATGGCCACTGGTAGCCAGTGATTTTATTCTTAAAAACTCATATAAGATTAAATTTTTCACACACACACAAATGTAGCGACATTTATTCATTAATGAAGTTAAATAAATTTAGAACGAATACTTAATTTAGAATTTAAGACGAAAATCAATAATTTAAAAACTACACGTATACGCTTTATCTTGCATTATTTGTATTTTAGAACATTTAGTATATAAGTTTTTGTTCTTTTCAGCTTACAGTTTAATAAATTTTGTGGCAATACCTTTTTTTGTCATTCTAAGTTTTTTCCCCCTACGTTATATCGAGCGTACAGGTATTTTTTGCTATTTAATTTTTTCTATTACATTTTCAGTTTTAACTTTCAAGCATGTTGTGGTAATTTCGAATATTATCACATTGGCAGATTTTATCAAGTAGATTATGTTCACCTTAACATTTCATATACGACCATTCTAATTAGTTTTGAAAATTAAAATTTGGATTAAGAATCAGACTACAGCCAGTTTCTACTACTAAAATATTTCGAACCGAAAATTTATAGATACTTTCTCAGAAACAAACATAGAAATGACATATTTGATTTCCTTTCTTGTTTTAAAGCAGGTTGTAGGTTTAGGCATTTTAACTTTTAATAATTTGTTTTTGAAAATGTTGATCGCTGAAGGAAAAAAAAAACATTCGATTTGATTTTTTCGATTTATTTGATCACTTATTAAAACATTATACATATGGGTAACTTCGTATATTTTCAAAGATCGATTCGATTAAAATAAATATTATATGCATGTAAGACACCTTTGAATAAATGATGAAAAAAACGATCACCCGTCTCAAGGAAAACATAACATTTTATTCATTTCAATTGCACTAATCAAGAGATAATTTAGCCCGTCTGGCAACCTTCCTTAATGATGACAGACATTCGTCGGAAGTAAACATAAAGTCTGCCATTACTCTCGATATGAAAAAGAAAAGAAAGAAAAAACATTGAAAGCCGTTCATCACCATTTTACGTCAGTCTAGAAACCGCCATCTGATGTTGCATTCATTGAAAAAACGCGTGTGTGCATTCGGGTAAATTTTAAATCACTCTGTAAAAGGTTATTTTAGCAACACACAGGCTGTCAAATATCCGGTAAGATTTTGTTCTTTTCAGCTTACATTTTAATAAATTTTGTGGCAATATCTTTTTTGTCATTCTAAGTTTTTTTTTTTTTAAATTCCATATATATACTATTTTAAGGAATGAATTTTAAAAATTCCATATATAATATTTTAAGGAATGATTTTAAAATTCCATATTAATGTTTTAAATAATGAAAATATTATCTCAAACAGATGGAATCGTTTGATTATATGATATTCTCGTTAATTTCAGATTTCAGGTTTATTGTTTTAAATTAAAAGAATGGGATACTATTTCGGTTTTCTTTTTGTTACACGCAGTGTTTGTACCTGACATGAAAGATTTAAATTTAAATCACATATAAATTTATTTTTACATTCTTTTTTGTTTTAGCATTTTTTTTATCATTCGGCTTTATCTTCTCGTAAAATTCCTTCCAGGATTTTTTTTTTTTATAATTTATTAAAATGATTGATCCATGGAATACAAAAGTAATTGGAATAAATGTGTCTCTCACACATCCAATTCATCGTAAAAAACAAAATTAAAAATAAATTAACATCATATTAATTATTAAGGCGCGGATTTTGATGACGTAAAAACTCACAAAAAATGCTTAAATTTTTTTAAAAAAATGCCGTTAAAGCATTTAAAAATACCTTTAAAAATGCACTTATGAACTTAAAATTTTATGTTTCTATGATATTAAAATAATTTACTTAAACGATACAATACATTTTGTAAAGTGATAATATTAATTTTAGCTAAAATAGTCTAATTTCTGTATTAAGAAATCTGTTCAAATATATGACTTAATATAAAAGATTTGTTGAACTAAAACTATATTTTCCCCCTTAATCTAAGCTTAGTTACATTGAATTATCTGGTGAATTTATACGTTGTTAAATATAAGCGATCTTCTACAGTCAGAATGTATGTTCTTATATATTAAAAAAATACTTCTTCCAATGTCTACGAATTGATTACGGCCTCAACTTCGCTATTTGTGAAAGAATTAGAAGTCTGGTTTAATTCGATTGTCACTTTAGCTTTCTTTGAAGAGGGTCAAGCAAGAGAACATTTGCTTACACTTCAAAAAGTGCGGAGAACATAGGTGTTATGGCTTCACGTTTTCTGAAAAACGTCAAATAATGAGGTGTAAATTTAAATAAGTAAAATTTCCCTCAAAGAGAAGATTGTGTAAAAATGCCAAATATTGCTGCAAAACCTCCCAAAATGCTTAAACATTAAAACAAAGAATATATCCATCACATTTCAAATACTATTAATGCTAGATCATAGTGGATCTGGGGGTAAAAATGTCGTTTAGGGTCCGGCGGATCTCGCCAAGTTGTCGCCAACCTAAGTTGGCGAGAAATGGTGTTGGTTGCCATGTCGTAAGCGGAAGTGACGCTAAAACAAGTAAACAGCGAATTTTAAAAGATTTGTTTGTTATTTTAAGCTTTTTCACGATGAAAATTGTACTGAATTATGTTTTTTTTAATTACAAAGGTATTAATTAAAAAAGTCTAATTTAAAAAGGCTAGTTTACATAATTATTTTAATTTGTAACGTAAAAATTGACTCTTTAAAATATTTTAACATAAAAATCAAGTTTATTTAATAAGCAACAAAGTAATATTTACGTTAATTTTTAAAGTTGACTTATTTTATTTAAATTCATTTGCAAAGCAATTGTAACATAAGTAAGAAAGGGGAAAAAACAACGTTTTACATTGTTTTTTTATGTAACTTTATGAATTGTAAGCATTAAATTTACATTTTTTTTAAATTTCAACATAATTTTTTAAGATTTCTTTAAAATATTAAATTTTTGAACGCTTGTTTATGGAATTTTATTGGTTTTCAGAGCAAAAATTGATTTTTTAAAAAATAATGTAACATGAAAATCAAGTTTATTTAGTGAACTACAAAGTAATATTTACGTGAAATTTTTGAAGTTGACTTATTTTATTTAAATTTATATGCATATTTTACACAGCAATTGCAACATATAAGAAAAAACGGGAAAAAAATACGTTTTACATTGATTTTTACGTATTTAAAGCATTAAATGTACGATTTTTTAAAATTTTAACATACATTTTTAAGATATTTTCTTTGAAATACTAAATTTTCGAAGGGTTGTTTATATACAATTTTAATAGTTTTCAGCTAAAAAATTCTTTTTTTTAAATATTGTAACATAAAAATCAAATTTATTTAGTCAACAACAAAGTAATATTTACGTTATTTTTTGAAGTTAACTTGTTTTTATTTAAATTTATATGCATATATTACATTGATTTTTATGTAACTTCAGAATTTTAGACATTAAAATTATGATCTTTTATATTTAAATACAAATTTTTAGGATTATTTCTTTGAAATATAAGATTTTCCAGTTACTAACATAGCAACAACACAATTTCTCGCATTTTAGGATGGCTGGGTAATAAACAGCTAAATAAATATATAAAAACGTATTCACCTGTTTAATCCTTCTTATCCGACAAATAAAAAGTAGCGGCATATTTAAGAAAATTTTCGAATTTCATCAGCATAAATTAATGGCACTCGTATTAACGAACGTTAAAACAGGAACGTTATATGGACGCTATGTTGCTAACGACATAAGTGCACAAAATAACGCCTGCTTTAATTGAAAACGATATCAATTTCAAATACTCCGCCAAAATCCATATTAACCCTTCAACCACGCAAGGAGTAATATTCAAAAGATTAAACCAGAAAAAGGTGCAATATTTGGGACTTTATCGACCATTGGCGGTGTTTGGCAATAACAAAAAGGAAGCCAAATGCTGCCAAGGAAAATAAGTTCATGGTTACCATACTTGGCGCGGTTATCCTACGTCTTGACGACAAAAATTTTCCGGACCCTAAAATACGGATGAACCGATCTGGGGTTCGTCGAGATGTTAGTAAGTTCCCTAAATTCTCACGTTAATAAACACCATTTTTTGTTTAAAGGTTTCAATGAGTTCCAAAATAGATTTTTGTTATCTAAATTTCAATTAATTGTTTTTCATGTTATTACTTACGTAAATTTTAGATGGGCTAATTACATTTTGAATGCACTGAATCATTTTGCAATGCATTTTGAATCATAGCAATACATTATCTTGTAAGCATTTGACGTTTATTTCTCAGTCAAGATATTTTGTGGACAACAGGTGTTATCTCATTCCCAATGTAAAACCCATTTTATAAGCACCAACGTATTTATTTCTTTTGCACATTATTAAAACTTTCAAAATGGATATGAATCAAACTTTTTTTTTATTATAAAGTCTTGTGTAATAAAAGTTTCTGAGCATAGATCCTGGTTCTATTATCGATATTGGGACCCTGTTATCACAGGAATAAAAAAAAATTGCATAAAAGTGTTGGAACCAAAATGAAAACTAGGCTTGCCAGTTTTCAACAGATTTTGTCCACGGTCCCCTTTAATGTTGCTAAATCCAATGAATTTAAATTATTGCTTATTTTTGCAAGTCTTTCTGCATATTTCATTTAGTGGCTTATTGGTTTGGTTTGTCGTTGTACGGTAATTTTTTTGCTCACGAGGGCTAATTAGACCGAAACCTACTGTTTAAAATGGATTCCGAACCACTACAAACACCCAAGCTTGAAGCGGGAATCGAGCCAGGGCCATCTTGATCACTTTCTGTCAACCGGGCCAGACACAAGAGTTAGTGACGTCTCGCTAGTGATCTGACAGTTACGAAGAGTTATGCTTTATATATTTGTATAATTCATCAAATTCAATATAATACTTCACATTTTGTAATTATGACGACATAAAAAAGTACTTTTTATATGAAAACTATATAATTTCAGTTTACTCTTGCATTACTTGTTCGATTTTATTTTTATCATTAAATACTTACAGAACTTTTCGAAATATACATTTTAATATTCAGAGTTTATATTTAAAATATTTATTTTCACTTTAAATGACATTTAATCTGTTTCGATAAGATATAACATGACTTGTACACTAAAACATAACGCACTTATATATACCGGGTGATTCAAAATGGATGTTACAGCGGTTATCTCTTAAACCGTAGGTAACTCAAACAAACTTTCAATTAGAAAAGCTAGTCAATCGAAGAGTAGCTTTCGAATATAACAATTGTTTTACAAGGGGTTGTATACATATAAAAATATGAAATTTAATTTTTATATGGTCCCTCGTTTCCTACCACTTATATTTAGAAAAATGTTACCTGGCGTTAAAGAAGGAAAACAAAAAAAGTCCCATGTTAATGAGTTAATTATTCTTCGAGTTATCGCAAGTTGAAAATTTTAGCATTTGTCGCCAAATATTAAGGGACTATCTCAAAAGTGAAAAAATGTAACTACATTTTAACTAATGTTCATTTATGAGCGACGTCATTCGAAAGCTACATTTGATTGCTGTAAAGCATATTTTAGCTAGAATTACTTATGTATATATGCCTGGCAGTTTGGAAATTTACAGCAGTGGCACAAAAAATTGAAAAATGTATAAACATCGGTAGATGCACTGATTTATTTTAGATTTTTACAGACTATTCTATAAAGAAACAACTAGTAATTATTCACAAATCTATTAGTTTTAAATAACAATTGTCTGGCAGGTGATGGCTTTAATCCTAGATAATCTTACAAAAAAGAACTTTTAGCTACGTTTGTCAGAAAAAATATACTACTCATATAAAAACATAATTTGCAATCTTTAAAGTAAAATTGAAAAAGCAAACGATATTTATTTGACATTTCAGAATAAGTTTTCCCCAGACGTAGTATTTTTCTCTAGAAAGAATAGAGCAGACGATTTTTTTCGTATCATAATCAGAACGTAGTTTGGAAGTTTAGATTATTCGAATCAATATATTTTGTAAGTTTTTCTTTGAAACTGCCTTTAGTATTTTAAAGTTTGTTTCTCCAATTTATTTGTTGAAATACATCTATTTATTTTTTAAAGTTAAATGTAATACCTATTTTGTTTTAGAGGTTTTAGATGTTTTTTCTAAACCGACGTCAATTTCTATATCGTTTCCTGTTATACCCTGAATCATCTTCTCATGAAACATAACGTAATTAGTGGATGACCCCTAAAATGCTATATTGTCAATACTTTCATAATACAGCAGGGGTAAATCAATCAATTTAGTTAAAGCAATAACTGTTACTTTAAGAAGTATGAATGTGATTAATTGCCATTTTGAAAGAAATGGATCATTATTTAAATTTTATAAACTCGTCGTTAGTCCCCTAAAGCAACGCTGTTTGGAGCGAAAAATCCACGCCAACTATGCAGGTAAAGTGACGTAAGTCACCATTTTTAGTTTTAAATATCTCGGAAACTATTTCAGTTAGAGACAAGATTTTTATTTTATTTTCCTTCTTCGGCGCTAGGCCATATTTTTCTAAATATAAATGATAGGAAACGAGGGACCGAATAAAAATTAAATTTCATATTATAATATGCATACAGCCCCTTGTAAAACAATTGTTATATTCGAAAGCTACTCTTCATTTGACTAACTTTTCTAATTGAAAGTTTGTTTCAATTACCTACGGTTTAAGAGATAACCGTTGTAACATCTATTTTGAATCACCCGGTATTTATAGGTTATAAAATAATAACAGCAACAAAATTCATTTATACATATATTAAAAATGCTTTTAATTTGAAAATTTCTTCAATTATAGGTCAATTTCATGTTTAAAATGTTTTAATACGAGTATAAAGACTTGATAAAGCATATTTATATTTTAATGGTGTATAAATATGTTGTAAATACAGTTTGAAGCATCTTATTTTTTCCTTTAGCTATTCCAATACAAAACAACTAAAAACTAAAATAAAAAAAATTGCTTCTAAATACAGAAGTAAACAAACTGGCATACATATAGAAACAGAAATATCATATTGATCAATTATATTGACCATTGAAAAGTATAAAAACTTTTAGGCTTAAGAAATAGGCTTAAGCGATCACGGCGAAAATTATTAACATTCTTTTATTATTATAGTATTTTTATGTATATCAAAATAAACAATCACTCACCTTAAAATATCTGTACAATAGCCTCATATTAAATTGAAATTATCGCGCACAAACTATGAAATAAAGACAAAAACAAACACTTCGAAAGAAGTTCACCAAACGCTTTCAATGGCGGACGCGAAAGAGCGTAGACTCCTAATATGACGTCACAGCAGTTGCGTGATCTCACCCGGTAAAAAGAAGTGATCAAGAAAGCCCTGATCGAGCCTGCAAACTTCTGAAATGAAGGCCAGAGCGCTAGCCAACTCAGCCAGCAGTCGGCCATGATTTTATGGGAAACATTAATAAAACTTGAAACCTTACCAAAAGACCTATTTTTTCCTTTTCGTCCAGTCAATGTTTGATGGGCCAGGTGCTTTAGGCGTAGATAAGCGCGCTTTGTTGCTCTTAATTCTCTAAATACTGTGACGAATAGCAGTCGATATTACAAAATTTTAGCTGTACTGTGTTAAAGTTGCAGCGTTGCCGCCATTACCGGCTATGATCGGTTTAGCACGCCTCGGCATTGAATCAAATAGGTTTTGATGTGTCGTTGGGGTATAGCAGCTGACGCTGCGTCTACATGTTGCCTAAGTTGATTTATTGTAGCAGCCGGTGGTGTATCCCAGATCCGTCTTCTGCAATTATCGACCAGATGTTATTGATAGGGGATGGATCGGAAGATCAATGAGGCCAAGGTAGCAATGCAATTTGATGGCCGAAGAAATCTTGAACACTTCTTGCCACATGTGGTCGGGCATTATACTCTTGGAATATGGCTGTTGCCAATCTCTGAAGGTACGGGAGAACAAATGGCCTAAAGACCTCACAAATATAGCGCTGGCTAATCTGTTACCGACAATCCGTAAAAGAGGGGTGAGGGAGTGGTATCCAATACCATCCTAAACCATAATACAGGGGTGCAGGACCAGTATGGCGATGCATAAGGCAGCAGTTTAGCAGTCTCTCACCACGGAGTCTCCCTACTCTTATTCGACCATCGTGGTGTTGCAGGCAGAAGCGGGATTCGACAATAAAAATAATGTTTTTTCATTCGGTTGTCCATGTCCGTCGTTCATCGCCCATTGCCGTCGCAAATGTCTTTGCTTGACTCAACAGTAAACCCAGCAATAGACGCTTTGCGGACATCCCACTCTGCTACAAACGACAACGAATGGTACATCGTTGCGCAGTAGATCAAATTTGTTCTGATGTAGTTCGTGATGTGGTAAAGTTGTCCATCACTGCTATGTGTACAATATGTATGACTTGTAGTGGTGCAATGACGTAAGTGAAATCGGTCCCGCCGTAACCTCATACATCGAGGGATTATAGAATTACATCACAGTTGCTTGGATACGTCCGACACGATCACCGATTTCTCAGAAGGATAATCCGCACTCGCTATAAGCAACTAATTTGTTCATCGGTTGAACTTAAAAATATGCACGAAAAACACTCGTT
>Ga0068630_1000504_pt1 | contig 12197 bp, 9 predicted proteins | sample InSIn4gowninarea_FD_77433 | JGI IMG/M metagenome (GOLD analysis project Ga0068630, IMG submission 77433) | Clean room microbial communities from NASA Spacecraft Assembly Facility at Jet Propulsion Laboratory, Pasadena, California, USA -... ... | reverse complement strand
CTGCGCTCGAACCTCTTGGAGGTTTTACGGAACTGGACCAAGACACTTTTGCTACGATTTTGGAGTTGCTTGATGAGAGACAAAAGGGTCATACGCAGAAGAAGCACTTGACGAAGTACGGATCACGTTTCCTCATCTCAGGCGCGCGGGAGACTCTACAATTGTCATATGATATCATTGTTGATTCATTGCTTCTTGTGGTTTTTGCAGTGATGGAACTCGAACAGGGAGACATACCGGATGAGTTCAATACGTATGCAGTCTTCGAGGCACTCATGCAAAGAGCAAAGGAATACGAGCTACTCGACTTTTTAGCAAGAACCCCGTGTCGAGAACCCCCTGCCGCAAGTGGAACACGAAGCGGCTCTGTTGAGCCAACTACAGGCACTGTTGCTACAACACCCCAAACAATCCTAGAGGCAGTCTTCGGTGGTGACTGGGCAAGTATGATGTTCCCACAAGGTGCAGAAGTAGACCTTCTTACATACTCATGCCGAGCGTGGCTTTTCGGAGCCCGGCTCAGTGAGCAGTACAATATGATGACGTCGCACGTGCTGGGCAATCTTCTCAAAAGCGGAGATCATGACCTTGCTCATGAGTTTCTGCGCTTCATGCCGGATATGGCGTGGTCACACTACTTACGAGCGAGAGTGTGCTTGATGAGGAGTGAATTCGCAGAAGCCTTCATCTACTTCAAACAAGCCGCTCCGGAATTAGGTGAGTTCCTTCATGCCCAAGCGAATCACACAGGTGCTAACGGAGACCAGCGACAGGCAAATTCTTCGACGTCGAGCAGTTCGACTCCGCTCATCTGCTTGGCCCGCACGAACGTATGCAGATGAACGATGGCCTGGCGCGTTACTACAGTCACGTCATGGCACTGTTCGAGACGGCAAAGGTTATGTCGTACGTCGCCGGCGCCGCCGAACTAGCCCTGAGCGCCCACGTCGATGACAAGACACAAGACGCGGGTCTGAAAACCGACCTGCTCTCGCGCCTCTTCACGGCTTCCATTCAGACGTCACGATTCAACGACGCTTTCTACACCCTAGTCCAATACACCGACTTCGCACTGTAAGCTTCATCCACTTCTCTCAAACATGCATCAACTAACATATAACCTCAAGCCGTAACTCCGCCCTCCACACCCTCCTCACCGCACTCCTCTCCGCCTCCCAAACGCCCCTCCTCCTCTCGCTACCCTTCCCCAAATCCCTAGCCGCAGAAGTCGACGCTTACCTCGCCACTCTCGCCGCCAAACCCCCTCTCCCAGCTACCACCACCGCCATGCTATCCTCACTCACACCCGTAACCAGCACAGCCACAGCCACGGCCCCAATCACACCCTCGATTCCGCCACACAAAATCCTCTACGCGTACCGCCTCGGACGCGGAGACCTCAAGGGCGCCGCGGCGTGTCTTTGGACGAGGCTGCAGACGCTGGAACTGCTACGACGACAAGGTGGGGGTGGTACAGCTGTTGACGACGAGGTCGCCGAGACGTATCTGGCACTTATTAATGCATTGAGTCTGGTCGAGGTCGACGATGCGTGGATTCTGACGAGACCGCCGCCGGTGGTGGTGAATGAGGCGGGCGTGGGCGCGGGGTTGAGTGGGAAGTTGCACGCGCTGGGGAGGGAGAAGGAGAAAGATGACGCTTCAAAGGGGAAGGGGAAGGCGGCGCCGGTCAGAGAGAAGAGGAAAGTGTTGACGTTGGCGGATATCAGGCGCTTGTGGCAGGTCGAGTTGGATCGGCAGGCGGATTTCCAGGCGGGTAGGTTTCCGGTTGGTTTGCTTGGCGGTGGTGGTGGTGGTGGCGATGCGGATGAGATGGATGTCGATGATGTTTTTGCTTGAGCTGGTTACTTGGGAGCCTGAAGGGGCTATAGTACCTTACCCGAAGTGCTCACTAGTTGTTTACGATCAATCTTTGTAAGTTGTAGAAGAAATAGAGGTTTTAATGAAGCCCGGGATGTTGCCAACCTTCGCTTTCAAATTACTTGCACAGTATGCGGACGGGAGGGTAAGGTGAGTACGGAAGCAAAACACTTGAGTTCGGTGGTCCATGTCGCGGAGATGTCTTGCAAGATAAGAATTATGAAAAGCTACACATACACGTGTGAAACGTCAACGTTCGTCAAGTATTATAGAAGCACCAAAAGAAAACGCCAATTCTCCTTGCACACTCCACCTCGCTGCCTCTTCCACATGACGCGCACCACCGTTTACTCATGCAGTAAAACAACAACTTACAGCGCAGCAGTCAAGTGCTCCCTTTCTTCATCATCGTAACCACCCCCAGCAACACCATGCCCGCCACCCTCGCCAGCCTTCTGCACAAGCACGCTCGGCCCCTCATACCGCGAGCGGCCATGCAAGAAAAACAACGCCAGCGCGGCGCCCAGCACAACCGCGAGGATCAGCGGCGCCCAATTCGCCGTCTCGGCCGTGATGTGGGCCTCGACTGGGAAACACGAGAAAACCAACGCGACGCCGGCGTAGACGAACGCGAACGCGTTCACCGGCAGACCCCAGCGGCCCAGCGACCAGCGGGCCTGCGGGAGCGGTTGGCGGCGCAGGCGGCGCAGGAGCACGCAGCCGATGGAGATCATGTAGACGGACAGCAGGGCGACGAGGTTTGCCGAGATGATGATGTTGAAGGCGATGCTGCTGGCGAGGTTTATCGTGCACAGGGCGATTGCGAGGCCCGAGGTCAGCAGGATGGCGTGGACGGGGATTTGTGAATGTGGGTTTACGTGGGACAGCCAGCGCGCGAAGGGGAGGCCGTTGTCGCGCGCGAAGGCCCACATTTCGCGCGATGTGGCGGTTAGCGCGGTGATGTTGCCGCCGAGGTTGAGGACGCAGAGGATTAGGGTGAGGATGAGGGCGAGGGTGGGGTAGCCGGTTGCGGAGAAGACGGTGACGAAGGGCGCCGGGGAGTGGATTGTCGAGTCGAGGTCGCTGATGCAGAGGAGCATCGTCACCAGCATGACGAAGCCCATGAAGCCGTTGAGGAGGTACGAGTAGATCATGCAGCGCGGGATGACGGTCGAGGCGTCGCGTACTTCTTCGGAGATGTAGACTACGCCGTCGCTGCCTTGGAAGCAGAAGAGGATGGCGACTTGCCCGACTAGGCTGGACAGGCCGATGCTGTTCCAGCCGCCGGACTCGGTGAATTTGGACATGACGTCGGAGATGGAGTTCTTGGGCGCCAGGACTGCGAGAGGGAGGAGGGTGAGGGCGAAGCCGGCCATGTGGAGGAGTAGGGAGACGGTGTCGATTTTGGGTAGGAGGGCGTGGCCTCGTGTGTTGAACCAGACTGCCATGAGGAGGAAGAGAATGGTCACGAGAGTCGCCTGCCAGCGTGTGAAGAGGAAGCCTGGGTTCTCCATGTCGATGAGGGCCTCCAGAGTCGTCGACATGACGAAGCCGCCGGCGGAGACGGATGTGAGCCATCCCATGGTGGTCATCCAACCGGCAACGTAACTGAGGATCTTCTGGTACTGCGGTGGAGCGAATTCGGAAATCCAGTGATATTGACCGCCCGAGGTTGGAGACCTGGTGGTGTGTTAGACATTGTCGAGTCCAAGACATTCAGATCAACTTACATGGACGACATCTCAGCGAGCGATAACACGATGGTAGCATACGCAATATACGTGAAGATGTACTCCCAAAACAACCCCGCCAGACCTCCATTAATCAAGCCCGCATTGGTGGTACTAGTCGCCTCGCACGTCAGCCAGCCGAACGAACACACCGTCCTCTCCCCAAAACTCACATCAACACATCCTCCCACGTCGCCATGAATATCGACGTGAAGCCCAGGATATGCAAGAAGCTCAGGTTCCGCTTAAACTCCTGCTTCTTGCCCAAACGCTCCATGTCGAACGCATCCGTGTCCTCGCCCGCGTGCTCGACTTTCGGCAGTCCCGCGTGGCTGTCTGTGCGTGAGGAGCTACTCGAGAAGTCGTCCATGGCGATGTCGTCGCCGTCTAGCTTTTCGTAGTCGTCGATTGACTTGCGCCATGGTGCGGGGTGTAGGATGGCGATGGGAGCTGCCGGGAGTTTGATTTGGCGCATTTCGTCCATCTTTTTCAGTGTGTCTGTACTTCTTCCAAGTGACTCCTGGATACGCTTTCGCTTCGGTTCAAACGGATTACACGAATCGTGCTTTCTTTTTTTCTTCTCGTGGTGTTACAGCAGCGATGTATGAGTACTAGTACAAGGAAACAAACGTCGTGAATCCATCGTGCAGGGAGCAGAAGGCGTGGCAGAGTATATGAGCGTGTCGTCGGAGAAATACGCCTTGGCCATCATTCGCGATAGGTGTGCGAAATGTAGAGAGTAAAATAAATCTCCTTGAGACTTTGCTGTGACTGTACGAGTACTACGAGTGGGAGGGGAGAGGAGAGGAGGAGAGAGCATCAATGATTGGTGGAGAGCCCCTGAATTGGCCCCTCGCTGTACCAAATGCTGCCAATTGTTGCTTTAATCTCCTATAGGAGAATTTACTTCTCTTGACTTCGCCTGGTTCTATCTCCTTTTGTATGAGATGAGACATAGGGTACAGAGGGCAAGTTCGTCTCGTCTCGTCTGGTCAAGAACCAATTGACTGTAGCGATATAGATGCTCACTGGGACGAAAGAGCTGTTTCGTCAAGCGGATCCGTGGTAGCGCGAAAGAGTGAATAGTGACGTACAGTATTCCATGCAGTGATTTGTACATTTTGTCTGTCCGTCTGCTGTCTTTCTTTCTTTCTGTCGTCTCCCGTTTACAAAACAGCGTTATACAAAAGAGTTTGCTTTAAGAAAGACACAAGACACTACTACATGTCCCTGGTCTTCTCTAGTCGCATCCATCGAGGCCTACAACACATACACAATCACCTACAACCCCGCACCATCATCGCCAACATGTCCCAGTCCGACAAACCACAATCACAACCACTCTCCTACTCCGCCGCGCTCAGCGGGAAACACAACAACAACAACAGTGCTGCATCTACCAACGACCCCTCTCCTCCACCGAAACACACATCCGAAGGCCCAAAGCCCAACACCGCTCCCCAAACACAACCCCCGCAATCCGCACCACATCCTCAGCGACAATCACAACCTCAGCAAAAACCACATCCTCACTCTAAGCCACAATCCCACAACCCCTCCAGCCCTCGCACCTCCGGCGCATACACATCCCAAACCTACACCCGCAACCCAGCCTACACTGCGCGCACGTCCACTGCGGCCCACGAAACATCATACATCCTCTCCCTCCTACCCTCTTCAGCACACCACGCCGCCCTGACCGCCCTACGCAAGCGCTATTTCCCTGCACACCTGAACAAACTCACCGCACACGTCGCGCTCTTCCGTGCGCTGCCAGGATCCCAACTACCCCTTATAACCTCGGACATCGAGGATCTAGTATCCCGAACAGCGCCCTTCGCACTGGTCGCGAGCGCCGAGCCGTTTCGGTTACGGCAGGGTGTGGGGATCAATGTTACGCAAGAGGGGGGCCGGGAGAGTAAGAAGGTGTATGAGGAGTTGAGGGGGAAGTGGAGGGGGTTTTTGAGCAAGCAGGACGACGGGGGGTTCAGGGCGCATTATACGGTTATGAACAAGGTGGAGGATGAGAGCGTTGTGGAGGGTGCGATGGAGGAGATTAGGGCGAGTTGGAAGGGGGATCGCGGGGTTTGTGAGGGGTTGGTGCTTTGGAGGTATGATCGGGGGTGGTGGCGGTTGGAGAGGGAGTTTCAGTTTGGTGGTGGTAGAGAGGGGGAAGCGTGAGGTTGTGTGAGGTAGAGGTTGGTTTGGAAGATATATATATACTTATAGATTGTGATATTGGGGCGTCTGTGTATTTGTAGTGTGAAGAAGAGCTAGGTTAGGATATGCACAGGTAGACAGACACTGTTGATATGCAGAAAACAGTACAAGCATAGTAACCTCTTAGGAGTGGTCACGCAGAAAAGACCATATGTACAATCAATAAGCACGTGACGGTCACGTGCACTCTTACAGTCTTCAACTCTGCTGCACTACAACCGGTCACATAAACGAGAGATCCAGGCAAGGCAAGACACGTCGGAGACACGGACAAGGCTTCAACAAAACCTGAAACGCAGTGTGCCGTCGCCGAAAAGCATTGAGAAACGCCTACGAGGAAAAGGGGTAAGGGATTTTCGCAACTTTTTTTTTCCTAGGGTGGTGTGGTGGTGATACCCGAATCAGGGGGGTATTGTGGAGTCATTCACCAGAAAAACCGTATGTGCCATTTTTCGACAAATGTGCCGGCCGCGACGTCAGAGATCCGGGCATGCTGGCTTTCTTGGTGTGAGTACGAAGTTACTCGTACAAAACCCATCTTTTAGAGCAACGTCACAAAGTATCGAGAGCCAAGAGCGAAACATTTTGCTTGCCAGGAACGCTGGTGTTTGAAGTTTGTGGAAAACATGGGGCGGCAAGAGAAGTGGACACATGGAAGAGGAACATTGTGTTGTTTTTGGTTGACGACGTACGTAGTGGAGTAACGTAGCCGCCGAGCCGCGCGTGTCGTTGACAAGGCCACAGAGGCAAGGTGGAGTACTGTAGGAAGCGGATAAATCGAGATGTCGTGTTCTTGTTGCGATGGAGGACTCTAGGGAATACCAGCAATTTACGGTTTTACTCGTATACAGTAGCTTGGGTCCATGAAGTTGATTGAGTAAGCAAGGCGTGGCAGTTGTAGCCAGGTCATACAAACGAATCATAAATTCGTGATCCAAAATTAGCCCCCAGGTTGACTGACGGCCGATGATGCGAAGATCCTTCTTACTGTAGCGGAGTGTCCGAAGTTCGGCGGACGGAGGTTGTGTGAGAAAAGGTGGAGTTGGTTGTGGATGTTAACTATTCTTGGAGTGGGGTGGAGTACGAGGGATGGAGGATTTCGTGGTTGTGTTGCTGAACGCGTGGACGAAGCGAAGAAGATGGTGTGAAGTGATCAGGAACAAAGTACTCACCCGTCAACCATTGGGTTTTGAAGGACGAAGTCTCAATGGGAGGCGTACTATTGTCGTCGGTTTGAGCTCCCTTTTGTCTGTCCAAAGCTGTCCTGCTTGGCTGTCTCTCTACCGTACCTCTTTGTTTCTTCTTCGTCAAGGAGGTGTACGAGTAGTGATGTTATGCACGGCGAGCGTGTTTTCGCTGGGTTTGCATAAAAGCTTTGGCCGATAGCCGATGGGATGGATGGGTGCACCGTCCGTCGCTGTGCCGGTGGGAAGTCTCTTTCTTTGGGGTGTGGCCGTAAGAATTAAAGAGAGCTGCTATAGTTATTCTAAGCGTAGGGCTTTCATCCTCCGATGCGTTTCGCCTCGCTTCGTATGGACGGAGAATTGGATCGGGATGGACGATACTGCATCCATAGTTGACAGCGTGTGGGCGTCATGCGTAGGATTTCTCTTACTTCCTCAATGTGAAAGATGAGAGACAAAACATCCATCGTTATTATTATTGACCGAGAATAGAACAACAAAGAAGTGTATGATGCAGGTACTCCGTATATCTACGCCCGCAACGAGAAAATAGCAACATTCACTAACCTAGCGTGACTTGTCCTCCCATGGCCGGCACGCCCTTCTCCTACGCAACGCAACCACCATAGACGGCAAGTGCATGGGCAACAGTTACGCCTTCCCTACCATCGCTTGGTAGCTTTTAACCTCTCCACTATGTTATGTCTCCACTCACACGCCTTTCTTTCTTTCTCTTCTCATCCATCGCCATTCAAATATATATCTTTCCCCCTTAGAACCTAGCAATATCTTCATCTCATCCCATCTCTTCACCACTCTCGCTTCAACTACCTAGAAAGAAAAGACACATTCGCTTGTGTGCTTCTCCCTTACACCTACACCCTACACCCTACAACTCCTACGTCATGTACTCAAAATCCCTCCTCGCCCTCGCGGCCACCATCTCTGCTGCCCACGCCGCAGTCAAGGGCTTCAACTATGGCTCCACAAACACCGATGGCTCTGCCGTCACAGAAGAGCGCTTCATTGACCTCTTCAACAACGCAAAGAATCTCCAAGGCACTTCTGGCTTCACCAGTGCCCGTCTCTACACCATGATCCAGGCTGGAACCACTGACACCGTCATCTCTGCTGTCCCCGCTGCCATCAACACATCCACAACCCTTCTCCTCGGATTGTGGGCTTCTGCTGGTCAGGCTGACTTCAACAACGAGCTCGCCGCCCTCAGCGCTGCCATCTCCACTTACGGTACCGAGTTCACCGACCGTATTGAGGCCATCTCCGTAGGCAGCGAGGATCTCTACCGCTACGGTTCCGTCAGTGCCAATACCAATGGTGTTGGTGTAGGCCCGGATGTGCTTGTCAACTACATCAGCCAGGTTCGATCGCTCATTGCAGGCACCGCCGCCAGCGGCGCCAAGATTACTCATGTTGACACTTGGAATTCATGGACCAATGGCTCCAACAGCGCTGTCATTGACGCTGTAGACTTCGTATCGATGGACGCATATCCATATTACGAAACGAAGTATGATTTCCTACGTTCTAGCTATATACCATTCCGACTAATATCTTTTCTAGTCTTGACAACTCCATCCAGGAGTCCAATGCCACTTTCTTCGACGCTTACGATGCCTGCGTTGGTGCCTCCAAAGGCAAGGACGTTTGGGTTACCGAGACCGGCTGGCCTGTAACCGGTACAACCGAGGGTAACGCCGTGCCCAGCGTTGCCAACTCTCAGTTCTACTGGGATAACACTGGTTGTACTCTTTTCGGAAATATCAACACCTACTGGTACACCATGCAAGACTCTTACCCAGCGTCCTCTGCACCTGTTGTCACCTTCGGCATTGTCGGCTCTACTTTGTCGACCACCCCGCTCTTTGACCTTTCTTGCCCCGTCGCCGCCAGCTCAAGCAGCAGCTCTTCTGCCGCCCCCACAAGCACCATCGCCTCGGTCACTTCGTCAATTGCAGCTGCACCGACTGGAACTGGAAGCTCCGTTTCTCTTGTCTCCACAGATGCTTCCATATTTGGCTCGGTTTCTGCTTCTGCTTCTTCTGTTGCCTCGGCTGCATCCTCTGTTGTAGCATCTGCATCCAGCGCTGTCGTCGCATCTAGCTCTGCTGCTGCGTCCAGCTCTGCCGTTGCATCCCAGTCCGCTGCTTCCAGCTCTGTTGCTGCTGCATCTAGCTCTGCCGCTGCTTCCAAGTCTGCTGCTTCCAGCTCTGTTGCCGCTGCTTCCAGTTCTGTTGCTGCTGCATCTAGCTCTGCCGCTGCTTCCAAGTCTGCTGCTTCCAGCTCTGTTGCCGCTGCTTCCAGTTCTGTTGCTGCCGCATCTAGCTCTGCCGCTGCTTCCAAGTCTGCCGCTTCTAGCTCTGTCGCCGCTGCCTCTAGCTCTGCCGCTGCCTCTAAGTCCGCGGCTTCCAGCTCTGCCGCCAAGTCCGCTGCTTCCAGCTCTGCAGCTTCCAGCGCTTCAGAGGCGCCGGTTACCGTCACCGTCACGCGCCAGATCACTTCTACTATCAGTGCTTGCGGTATTCAGAGCACCGCATTCGTTACTGAGTCTTGCTCCGGTAGCTGCGCCTCGTCGGTTGCTGTCTCCTCGGCCAAGGTCGCCTCTTCGGCTGTAGTAGTGGCGTCAAGCAAGCCTGTCGTTGCATCCAGCTCTGTCAAGGCGGCTTCATCTGCTGCATCCTCTGCTGTTTCTTCTGCAGCTTCTGTGGCTTCTTCTGCGGTCTCATCTGCTGCTTCCTCTGTCGCGTCTGCGGCGTCCTCCGTGGCTTCCTCTGCGGCTTCTGTGGCTACTTCTGCGGCTTCTTCGGTCGTTGCTGCATCTTCCACTGTCTCCGCGTCATCCACTTCTGCTACTCCCGCAGCCACCACTTGCGCCATCACTATTCCCAGCGGTACATTCCAATACCCTCACTTGATTATCCCCGTAAATTCATCCTCTCCCAACACTGCTTACGGTACTCAATACTTCGGAACCATCACCCCGACTGTCTCCACCATCTTCAACTTTGACATCCCCGCGTCTTACGCCGGCTTGACCTGCAACCTTGTCATGCTCTTCCCCAAGAAGGAGGACCTTGAGACCTCGGACTACACTTACTCCGTCAAGGGTGGTCTCTCATTCGACGAGCTCACTGCCGCAGCTACCAGCGCTACCACCTACGCGAACCAGCCCTCTGTTGCCGTTCACCTCGACACTATCACCGACCTTGAGGCTGGCAACAGCTACATCGTTACTAGCCATGCTTGCGGTGCCGGTCTGACTGCTTCTTTCGAGGTCAGCTCCGTCGGTGGCCTTGACCTTACTTTCTTCGAGGACTGGAACCCGAGTCCCCTTGGCCTCTTCATCACCGCCTGCTAGACGTTTAGAAACTGTACATTTGATGTGTTAGATGATTGTTTGCATTTTCCTGCATTCAACGCATGAGCCTACGAGGCGGTAATTTGGAGGAAAGGGCTTCCTTCCAAGAAAAAGCATTCTGCGCATTTCTCCTTTGCCATTTTGGCAGTTTTATTTCACTTCAACCTCACATTCTTTCACGACACATTCTTTACGACTTCACTTCTTTGTCCGAGGCTACGTTCGAGTAACTCATTTATGCAATAGAGTTTAGGAAGGGCAGACGAGGTGGGATATTAGATGTATTGGAATAGGGTATGACATAACTTCAAGAAACACCATGTATAAACAATTGAAAACTATTCAAAAACAAAAATCCATATGTCACGTTTAGTAACCACTCCAAAACCCCCGAAGCTGGGAGCGGTGTCAGGCGGCAGACAGACTCATACTTTAAGTCTTCCTATATGAAGGCATGTAAAACACAACGGGGGCACTGTGACGTGTGGCGTTTATGGCACACTCCCCTAAATAGTCATGCTGCCTGTTCGTCAATGATGAAACTCACCCTCATAGCTAGCGAGCACAAGACAAAGAGGAGGAGATCTATTGACAAGGTTTGGATGAGCAAGTTGAGAGATCTCAAGTGTGATCGAATCTAGCAGCACTCCTTGCACTGTAGTGTGCAGATGTCACTTGAGACTGTACCAGAATACTAGACATAACTCACGGTGATGCTACTGGTCATGTGGCTGCAGTATGCCCGCGTAGTGTGATAAGCAAGAAAACGTATTCCCTCATTGAAAAATCAAAGGCACGCGCTCAGTTCATACAATTGTTGAAAGTAATGTAAGGAGCATCTGGGATGTTTTTCCTCGGCGAAGGTGGAAAGGGCAACATTTGTCACGGAGCATAACTACAAGCAGGCTTCCACATCGCCCGGACAAAGGCTATGCAGGCAGATGTTTCTGTTCTTCATTCAATAGTACCCGAATATCATTGCATTCAGGAAGCCTCAGTAACGGGTGAATGACCTGGATCTAGAATTTGTTGTCTTGCGTTGCTTGGGTGCATACCATCCCAGCTAGCCAGCTCACCCCCAGTGCAAGTTCGCAACTTTCACCTTTCCACCACGCTTCGATCACTCGTCTTCTGCTCTGTCGACATCCGCCAGCTACCCAAGTCCACCACGCGTGTTGATGTGTGTTTGATCTCGATGTAGAGTCACACGCCAAGCCTTCTGCACACGAGATTAGCCTAGTTGCAGCATCGAACCTTGCAAAAGTGTTTCGAGACCAGAAATAAACTCTCCACAACGAAGACGCCGACTACGGGTGTTCGCAGAACAAAAGGTACGTCCTCAGGTCTGGAAGGAGCACCTCACCGAGTCACACACACACACATGGACCTCTCAGGTTTGACCCAGAACACATGTTCCACAGCGAACAGTACGTCCGGCCACCTTTCCACAGTATTCACATGTTAATCTAACGCCTCGTAGCAGTACAAGACACCAAGTTATGCTGCTCCTCATGCGCCATGATCAAAGCGCAAGAACACTTCAAGAAAGGGGACCGTGTCATGCGGACCTGCACTCGATGCCGAAACGCGAGGAAGAAGTGTTACGCCGGCAAACCGAAGAATGCATGGCGTGTGTCGGCGCAATCGGCGACTAAGGCTGTGCATGGCGTTAAGGTTAAGCTCAGGCTTCCCGAAAAGAAGACACAACATGGCATGCATGTCCTCGCAACGGATCCTGAGCGGTCGGAGTACGAAGCATCGCGGCAATCCGCACCGGTCACGCAAAAACAATCAACTCGGACAGAAGCT
>Ga0068630_1000503_pt1 | contig 12204 bp, 8 predicted proteins | sample InSIn4gowninarea_FD_77433 | JGI IMG/M metagenome (GOLD analysis project Ga0068630, IMG submission 77433) | Clean room microbial communities from NASA Spacecraft Assembly Facility at Jet Propulsion Laboratory, Pasadena, California, USA -... ... | reverse complement strand
CACTTTTTACAGAAATACTAACGAAAAAACAACAAAATTTTAGTAGAAAATCGAAAATTTAAAAACGTATAATTATAGTATAATGTATTGTAGTTTAGGTATCGGAGAATATTAATAGTTTTCAAAGAGTATCTGGTACTACTTTTATGCATGCTGTTTTTATGTAAAAAATGTCAGCAGTAGATTCTTTTTCATTGAAAAAAAATAGTATCTACCGGTTTCTTTTGTTCAGTATGCATGTGAACGATAGAAATGCATGTATATACTCAAAATTAGCAGGTATGCAAGTGCAGTGATGGAAAACCTAAAATCAATTTTTGTAGCAGCTTTGTAGCAGGGCAAGTCGTGTTTTTGTAGCAGCTTTGTAGCAGGAAAAATAGAACTTTCAACACTAGTTTAGCAAGACAAATAGCACTTGCAGTGATCTCCCCAGAAAATTCTGTTAGCCGGGTGGCTTTATGATGAAGTCTGGTCTTAAAATGAGAAACTAATCGTAAATAAGGCAAATAAGAATGAACTTTTTAATTTTTAGCCAAGTGGTCAGTCAAATTAGCTGGGCTGTGTTCCCGGCTAAAAAGGCTTAGGGTCTATTGGTTATTGTCAAATAGAAGAGACTTTAACAGATATAGCGTACACGTAATGTAGAATGTTCTGGCTGACATGTAAAACCAGTGAAGCTCTTCTTCACACTTCGACAATAGTTTCTTTCTGTGTGTCCAACCCTATCTCAGGAAACTTCAGCCAATTACTTACTTGAACTGACTTGAAAGACAGTTTTGTCTGCATAAGCATCAGGTTTCAGAAAACAACCCATCACAATTTTTGTGAGAAATATGAGGGCATCATAAAGGATATGAATAAGTGGTTCATCTCTTTGAAGAGGTGCACTACAACTTTTTTTGTCTTTTTCACTATAATAACGAATGATGACATCAATCTGGTTAACTCTCTTTTCACTATCTGGAGTTTCATCAACTGGGATGCTAAAAAAAGAATTACTTTTTGTAATATCATCCAAAAGACAAGATTTTTTGTAAGGTCCTATGCCATCTGAAATTGTATATGATATTTTTTTGCGATTCATATTAAAAATCTTTTGCTACCCTCGAGTCCATGAACATCTTGGGAAAATGTTTTCTGGCAGTATCTCCAAAACTGTATGGTACATCATATATATCAGTTGCAAAGTCACTAAACCCTCAAAATATGGTGCTGCCACCTAGTGGTGAATATTTAAACTAATAATTGTAATTAATTTGGCATCACCTGGCGACATGAGTACAGCTGTATGACAACTGGGTGCAATGTTAGCAATTTATCAACTCTTTGGCAAATTATAAAAAAATACGAAATTTTGCTTCAAGCATGAAAGTGAGAGAAATTGCTATTTTGTAGCAGTTTGTAGCAAAAATAAGGATTTTTGCGTTTTTGTAGCAGAATGTAGCAAGAAATCGAAATTGTAGCAGATTTTCCATCACTGCAAGTGTTTTGTCTGAAACTGGTGATAGATGTCGAAAAAAATAACCCTGCATCAAAGCTAATGAATGAGCAATCATTTATTGTGTGTCTCTGATGATTCAGCCAAAAAAATTAACAAAATATGGCTGAAATGGTTTTGAAAATGATACTGTTAAAAAATACTCCGGCCAATCTTGTGCATTGGAAAAGTCACACATTTTCAAAATCGAGGGTTTTCAGTATTAAACAATATTTTCAAGAGTCATTAATTTTTAAGGCCCTTAAATTTCAAAAAGAAAATCACGGTATTTTCCAGGCGGCGTATGAACCCTGAAATATAACTGTTAATTAATGAAGTCGTAGAGAAACGGCACGCGGTCTCTGCGACTCGATATCGCGATTTTCAGCATGCGAGGCAGCGATTATATATAACTCGTCTAAAACAATCGCCATAGACGAGTCGTTCATACTAATATTTATATTTATCAAAATGGATGTTTGCTACATAGTTTCCCTCCTAATGATAACGAATGATAGATAGCATCGTGGCTTTAATTAATCAATGGAAGCATGTCTGCCATGACAGCAAATTTGAGAGCCAAAGTGTGTACCCAAGTCGCACTGCGTGAGTAGGCCATGAATGAGTGGATGATGCGGATTGCAATGGCCAGGTCATTGGGACTCGATTTCCCAATCCGCGGCGTGATACATAGCAATTAATCTAACTTGCCTAAATTGATGGCCATAGACGACTTGTTTATACGTATTTATATTTATTAAGATGGACAAGTTTATTTTTATCATGAGGTATTTATATAAGATAACCGTTCGCTAAGAAGTTAATGCATCGAAACTATTCTTTAGAATTAAAAAATAAAAAGTTTTTAAATGATGTTTTGTGTAAATAAGGGAAATACAAAATGTGAACTCGAATATTGAGTTCCAGGCACTCTTAATAAAAATAGTTATTTTCTGAAAAAAATCACTTTTAAATTCATTTTCCAATAAAAATGTGCTAGTTATCCTGCCGAATAATTTGTGTGTTGAAAATACGGCGAAACCTAGTCAGGAATTTTTCCAAGGGAATATAAAAAGAAACTTAAATAAGAAAGCTAATAATATTTACAAAATCATAAATTTAAGTATGAAGTATTCAAAAGTTTTTTTTTATGTTAAATTCATGCACAACATATCATATAAAAGGATGTTTTACTTATTACCATATATATTTAAACGTTAGTCAATAAAATAAACTTAATTTACAAATATATCTAAATTAACTCCCATACAGATGTGACAAATTATTTAAGAATTGAATCTCACACTTGCAGAACTTCAAAAGGAATTAACCAAGGATATCTTTGATCAATTCCAATTACTAAAGAGAATGGAAGAAAATACTGTAAAAAGATGCAACTGGTCATTTGAAGGAACTGTGAACATTGGAAGCAATTGAAAAACATTCCCCTATCCTCCTTATTGGTCTCCACTGTTTAAACGACAATGGATTCGGCCTTGTTGCTTTCTCTACTACACCTGTTTCATTGGAACAGATGTTAATGTAAGAAAATATGAGAAAGAATTTTCAAATTTTAACTCTTTTAAATTGAATTGAAATATATAATTTTTTAATTGAAATATATTAGCTCCAATAGCAACAAATATTTTGACTTTTTCTCATTTTCTTGTATCTTAACTTTATTACTTTGATTTAGCATGAAACAGTAGGGGAAACTAGGGAGGTTTTTAAATTATCTACATTTTTTCTTATTTTTGATTTTTCAGAAGTGTCCAAACTGGGTCAAACCTCCCTCAAGTCGGAAGGTTTGACCCACATGAATTTAAAGTTAATAAAAGCCATGGTACAATAATTAAATGTCTAGAGATGAATTATTACAAGCAATAGACAATAATTGTATTGAAAAGAAAACAATAACTTTTTTATTGAACAAATGGCACAGGAGAGATGAACTTGCAGCAGCAAAAATAATTTTTGGGCTGAAAAAAACTATCATTTGTTTTTACTCCTGGATTCTAGTTGCAAATGGCTAACAGACAAAAACAACATATTATTCTACTTGAAAGTGTTCTGCCATCGGCTGCTCATCAGTTAAATAAATGTTTAAATATGAAAAAAGTAATGTGGGTCAAACCTCCCTTAACAATCATGTTGGAAAAAAGTTTAAAAAACACACTAAAATCACAAGTTTAAGTAAAAAGCAACTTCATTGACTTTTAGCATGCTAATTTAAGTATACAAACAAGAAAACGTATTTCTATATATGTTGCTGGCAAATGGCACAGGAGAGATGAACTTGCAACATCAAAAAAACTTTTTTGGGCTGAAAACACTATCTCTTGTGATTACTCCTAGATTCTATTTGCAAATGACCAACAAACAGAAATAACATATTATTCTACTTTATATTGTTCTGCCATCTACAGCTCATCAGTTGAATAAATGTTTAAACATGAAAAACGTTGGGTGGGTCAAACCTCCCTTAGTTTCCCCTACAGTTGACCTAATAAAAATGTTTATACAATAAAGTTTTTATTTGGAATAATAGTTATATAAAGTATTTGCAGACTCATACACTAAACTCAGCATTTAAAAGAACTGTGAGTGGCTTTGCATAATTCAGTAAAAATGAAACAATAACAAAATAATTTATTACAGTAATGTACAATTCTTTGATAAGGATGCTAAATTATTGCTCAAATTCACTGTACATAGAAATTGATACATGAATATTTTACAATTCACTACAGAAAAATAGTTTTACAGTTTTTTGCTTGAAACCAATTTATAAACATATAAACACTACCTTTAAAAGTCTTTAAAATGCAAGCTTACAATTGTTTAAGGTAAAAACAATTCATTTTTATTGTTTGTATGAAAGCACATTATAATTTTAAAATCTGATTGAAAACTGAAACACAAATTACGCTACACTAATTGGAAAATCTTTAGCACTTCTGAGATAAAAATTTCACTTTCCAATAGAGAAAGTTAAATCATACAGGTACACATGTAAAAAATATATACAATATCTTCCTCTCTGGAATGTGTTTTTTTCAGAAGATAATTATTTATGAAGAGAAATGCATTTTTAGGAACAAAAAAAGTCTGCATGGCACAGCTCCAACTTCCAGTTTTCTGTTCATGGTTAAATATTGAACCCTGACACACCTATTGAACTGCTCTTCATCTTTTTGCCTCCCACTGGGGAACATTCAGTTCGAACTGATGGTGATTCAAGTTCCTATGTAACAGAAAACATTGAAAACATGTTACATATTACAGTCAAACCATTTTTAATTTATAAAATTAATGGTTGGTTGGTTGGTTGGTTGGTTGATATTTACTGGCACAAGGTCCCATTTTGGGACAAGCTGTGCCAAAACTTGTTTAGTTTGTTTCCAAGATATCCATTATACCAGTAACAATAACATGTAAAAGAGAAAAAGGTAATAAATTAAACAAAAAACAGTAGGTTGGAGGGATTTTCCCTTTCCAGATTACAAACCATTAAGAGTAAAATTTAGAAGGTTTAAAAAGCTAAAAACAAGCTAACATAAACAGATAAAACCAGTTCACTCTAAAAATTCTAAAAACCAAGCATGGCAAAAACATATGAAATGGTAAAAACCATATAAAGGACTAAAACCTTTGACAAAGATACGTAAAACTCTGGAGGGGTTTCCCCAACCAGATTATTATCCAATGAGAGAGTGATAATTTAAAAGGTTAAAACAAGGTTACATTAATGGATAAAAACCAGTACATTTTAAAAAATCAAAAATAGAGGCATGGTGAGTTTCTCCAATAAGAGTCTGCAGACATGGAGTTCTGGAGTCAAAATATTTTTTGTATAAATTAGTTAATGCATTGCATTCTGTTAATATGTGTTTTACTGTGAGATTGCAATTACAGTGAAAGCAGATGGGAGTGTCATCGTTTGTAAGTAAATGCTTATGTGTAACCCTTGTGTGACCAATCCTCAGCCGTGTCAACAGCACATCCAATTTCCTTATTGGTAGTGGAAACCAGAGAGAGAGAGAAGGTTTTATTGCATGCAGTTTGTTCTCTACTTGATGGTCCCATTCCAATTGCCAGTTTTCGAGAATGGTATTTCTGACGGCACATTTAATATCATTTAAAGGGAGAGTGTTAGTTAGAATAATAGTTGCGTTTTTGGCACATATATCTGCAGCTTCATTGCCTGGGATCCCGACATGAGATGGAATCCAGCATATTTTGATATTGTACCCCAGATGAGTGGCAGATTCGTATTTTTTTAAAGCTGTTGAAATCAGCCTGTAATTGTGACTTTCTGAATGTAGACTCTCTATCACACTACGAGAATCTGTATAAATAATAAAATCTTTTTTATGATGATTTGAAATAAAATCAAGTGCTTTGATGAAGGCTAAAATCTCTGCAGTAAAAACAGACGATGATGGGTGAAGTTTAAAACCTTGAGTGGTAGATGTGGTGACAAATGCACAACCGACATGGTCTGGCTTTTTTGAGCCATCTGTATATATATCCATGAAGTCCGAGTACTCCTCGCGATGTGCTTGAAACAACTGATGGAACATTAAAGAAGTAGTATTAGATTTTATAAAATTATGAAAAGGATCGAGATAAGATATGGACACTTTCTTCCAAGGTGGAAATTCAAAAAAAGGGCTAGTGCAGATGCTCACATTTGAAAGTGCAGTGTTTTGTATGAAACTGTGCATCCGGAGAGGGAACGGAGGAATGCAGGATGGACGATTTTCATATAGGCGGTCACTTCGCCTATCTAGAAATGTTTCTTGCAATGGATGATGTGGATGAGAAAGGACTCTAAAATAATAATTCAATGAAAGATGAAGGCGAGTATGGTACAACGATGGTTCATTGCAGTCAGCATATAGACTATGTACAGGTGATGTCCTAAAAGCCCCAGAGCAAATACGAAGTGCAGAATGATGCACTGTGTCTAGTTTTCTTAAAGTAGTCATGCGGGCAGATCCGTAAGAGGCGCATGCATAGTCAAGCTTAGAGCGAATTACTGCTCTGTAGATTCGCAGCATGCTGGTTTTATCAGCACCCCAAGTCGTGTTAGATAAAAATTTTAAAAGATTAAGAGCTTTCTCACACTTGTTCCGTAACTGTGTTACGTGAGGTAAGTATGTCCATTTTCTGTCCAAAACGACTCCAAGAAAGCGGGCTGAATTTTCAACATTGATCTTCTTGTTCCCAATAAAAATTTCTGGATCATGGTCGATACCACGTCTGCGACAAAAGTGCACACAAGATGTTTTGTCATGTGAGATCTTAAAACCATTATAATCACACCAAGAGGTGATTCGTTTTATGGCAGATTGTAGTTGGCGTTCAATGAAGCGCATGTCTTTACCCTGACAGGATATCTGCAGGTCGTCAACATATAAAGTTCCATGAACGGTAGGAGGTAGTTCTCTTATTATATTATTGATTTTTATAGAAAATAGGGTCACACTGAGAACACTCCCCTGAGGGACTCCCTCGTCTTGACTAAATATGTTAGACATGTGGTTACCTATGCGTACCTGATACAGTCGAGAACATAAAAAGTTTTTAATAAAAATGGGCAAATTGCCACGAAACCCCAAATCATAAAGATCACGTAAAATTCCATATCGCCACGTTCGGTCATATGCTTTCTCCATATCAAAGAAAATTGATACCAGGTGATTTTTGCGGAGGAAAGCATTTCTAATATTAGATTCAAGGGCAATAATGTTATCAAGCGTTGATCTCCCTTTTCGGAAGCCGCTTTGGTCTGGTGAGATTAGACTCCTTTTTTCCAATACGTATACCAAACGAGCGTTAACCATTCTTTCAAAAAGTTTGCAAATGCAACTAGTTAGAGCAATGGGTCGATAGTTATTCACATTGGTAGCATCCTTACCAGGTTTTGGAAAAGGTATAATTACTGCTTTGTGCCAGGCTGCGGGAAAAGTGTGGTCAGTCCATATTTTATTGTAAAAGTAAAGTAGATTTGAAAGTGATATCTGTGAGAGGTGCTTGAGCATGCTGTTAGTTATTTCATCTGGCCCAGGAGAGGTGTTTTTTAACTTCTGAAGACAGCGAGTGAGTTCATATTCAGTAAAAGGGTTATTGTAAGCTAATAGTGTTTTGGTGTTGAAATGGATGCTTTTTCTTTCTGATTGCAACTTGTAGCTTAGGAACTTACTAGGGTAAGATTCAGCAGAAGAATTGGCAGAAAACGTTGCAGCTATTTTGTTTGAAATTTCTGAAATATCTGAAACAGTATGACCATTTTCTATTAAACAGGAGATTGGATGTTCTGTGTAAAGGCCCATCGCTCTTTTCGCTTTTGTCCAAACTATTTTTGAAGGTGTGTTATACGCTATACTGGAAACATATTTGACCCAAGATTGCCTTTGGTTACGACGTCGTATCTTTCTGGCATTGGATTTGGCTTTCTTGTATTGGATTAAATTTTCTGTCGTCGGATACGGACGAAAAGTGTCCCATGCCTTCCTTTGTTTCTTTTTGGCTTCTAAACATTCCTGGTTCCACCACGGCTTTCTGTTTTTACGTTTTCCAGAAGTCATAGGTATAGTAGCAGTAGCTGCATTAAGTATGGTAGTAGTGATATTGTTTAAAGCAGCGTTAACGTCATCTTCAACCATCTCAATGGTGATGTGTGCTAGACGAGTGAAGCCTGCCCAGTCTGCTTTGTCATAAATATACCGACGTGTAGTGTGCATGGAGTTTATATTTGGATTAGTAGTTGACAGGAAAATAGGAAAATGGTCACTGTTGTGTAAATCGTTGGATACCCAGAACTGATATAAAGGGACCAACGAAGGAGAGCTGATAGCTAAGTCTATAGAATAAAATTTTTTAGTGGGTTGGTGAAAGTAAGTTTTGTCACCATTATTGAGTAGGCAGAGAGAAAAGTCTGAAATAACAGATTCAATCTGCCCTCCTCTCTGGTTAGTATCATCACTTCCCCATAAAGGGCTGTGGCCATTGAAGTCCCCAATGATTATAAACGGAGTAGGAAGTTGGTTTATAAGTTGCGATAAAGACGTCGGGGCTATTATTTCTCTGGGTGGTAGATAAACAGTACAAATGGTGATAAGTTTAGAAAGATGGATTCTGACAGCAACTGCTTGGAGGTTAGTTTGAAGGTTAACAGGTATGTACGGGTATTGATGGGATAGTAGAAGGGCAACACCACCAGAAGCTTTTGTATTTGAGTCATGGTCTTTACGAATAAGACTGTAATTATGAAATTTGGGGTTCTGCGAGGGTTGAAGATAGGTTTCCTGTAAGGCAAAACAAGCCGGCAAATGTTGACAGATCAGAGATTTTACTTCATCAGTCTTATGAAATAAACCGTGGCAGTTCCAGGAAATGATTTGGGCCATTATCTAAAGAATTTAGATGACAAATGATCGGCTTTCTCAGATGAGATAGTGTCACTAGGGCCATCTTCCATCAAATCGTCGGAAAGGTCAGATGCGCTCAAAGAAAGTTCGTCTGTGTCTTCGTCTTTTCTTTTAAGAAATTTTTTATTTGTTGGCACTTTTGATTTAAAAAATGAGGTTTTCTCCTTTTTTTGTTTATTCTCAGGTTTAGTAATAGGAGCTTTCTTTTTTGTGTTTTTCTTTGTTTGAGGTGGGGTTGCAATATTTCCTGAGTTTTTATTTTTCTGACCACTGTTTGATATTGAAGTTTGAGGTTGACTTTGAGTAGAACAATTTAATACAGGTTGAATATTTAATGTGGCTGTTTGGTGTTTTGTAGTCTGAACAAGCAAATCCGTTTGAATAGCGATAGATCTTGTAACTGTTGGAATGGGTTTCTTAATGACTGATACTGAGGCTGCTGCATAAGATAAACCCGTTTTTGGGGTGCGTAATTCGACGGCTTTCCGCGCTTCTTGGTAGGATATATTTTGATTTACTTTGACTGTTTGAATTTCCTTCTCTGTCTTCCACTTCGGACAGGATTTCGCATAAGATGGATGATTACCTTGACAGTTTATACATTTGGGTGGTGCTTGACATTCGTCGCTGTTGTGACCTGGCGCAGCACATCGTGCACAGGTCATGGTACCTCGGCATGAATTCTTCGAATGGCCATAACGCTGACAGTGGAAACATCTGAGGGGATTTGGGATGTATGGACGAACGGAGCATTTAAGATAGCCTGCAGTTACATGGGAGGGAATCTTTGGTGTCTTAAAAGTTAATATAATATGCTTCGTAGGAATTATCTTTCCATCTCGCTTGATTGTAATGCGACGAGCATGGGAAACATTTTGATTCTCTAGATTACTTACAATTTCTTCTTCTGGGGAATATAATAAGTCCAGTTCTGAGATAACTCCTCGAGAGATGTTTAATGAGTTATGCGGTACTATGGTGACATCGTAATAAGCGAATTTTTTCAATTTTTGTATATTCCTTGATTGTTTTTCATCTGCCACTTCTACCAAGAGGTCCCCTGAGCGTAATTTTTTTATTTGTTTTACCTCTCCAACATAAGATTGCATACACTTCTGTATTAAAAAAGGGGACGTTTTTTCAAAAGAGCCGTCATTCTGTTTGATGAAGAAAAATCTAGCTGATATGTTAATCGATTCCGCAGATGGGTTGGCGGTCTTGTCTTTTTCTGATTGCTCTACTCTGTTTGCCCAAGAATTATTTTCTATAGTAGTAGCATATGAGTGCTCGCACTGGGAACCCAAGCCAGCAGTCGCATATTCTGTTTCCATATTGTTCTCCATAATGAAATATAAATTGAAAACCACGGATTACTTCCAGTTCCACGAGGCCCCCGCCAGACCTCGCTTCCCCACACTTTTCTAACGTGCCAAGTGGAACCGCCGGAGTACTTCGTGTACTGGGTAGAAGGGAAACCACCATAACGTGCACCTGGTGCACAGTCCCAGGCCGAAACCGAGGAGGATTTCTCGATATGATCCGAGTCCCTTCCACCCAGCCAGACGCGACCAAGGGACTCGACCTCTAGGACCGCTTTAGGCAGAGCGTTCCTTAGAGCCATGACTGAGGGTGTACGCCGCTCTTCCCTTCTCCCGCCAATCCCACATGAGTCCGTTCCCGAGCCCAAACGGTATACCTCGCGGCAGAGGCCGAAGAGTGGTACTAGGACCCATAGAGCAGAAGAGGAGGCATCGGGGATCGGCTTTGATACGCCTACAGCTTGTTAGTAATAATAAACACAAAACGAAACACACCAGATTAGTTAATGTTACATATTTTTTTTTTCTTTTTCCAGGGTTACTTTTATAGCTTTTTTTTTCTCTTTATTATTATTAATTTTTTTTCCAGGTGTGGCTTCTCCCTATGGAAGTGGTCGCAACAGAGTGGCTTCCAGCTACCCACAGAGAGCCCTCACCGCCGCAGAGGAAACCACTCGAGGGAGAAAGACAGAGAAAAGCTCAGCAAAAGGGGAGGCGAAAAAGGAAAGAGAAAAATCGCTGGGACCCCGGGGTCGCGACACCCGTAGCACCTAAAGAAAGTGCCCCCTGGGGGGTTATAAAATTAATGTGAAATACAGAGTGATAATGAAATATAATTGCCTTAAATTAATAATGAAGTATCTTCTTAAAAGAAAAACGTATCTGTGAAAGTTGGGTTTAATTTTTTGAAATTTATTTAAAACATTAATGTAAAATGGTGCCCCAAAGCAATGCTTAGTTTAACAGATGAAAAATTATGAAACTATAATATGGCCCTATTAGGAACAGTGGATCAAGGGACAAGTGAAATACCTGCATAATAATTAAAATTGAAATGAAAAACAAAGAAAATTATATACTAGTATTTATCACAACAAAAATATCATTAAATATTGCAATCAGAAACGAGTATTAAAGGAAGTATAAAATGAAGTCCAAATACAACACTGAGTAGAACAGAATGACATCTAAATTTGAATAATAATATACATAATGATACTTAATACATAAGCAATAAAAAAAATTTTGAAAACACAAATTCTTATTTTTTTTATAATTGTGTTCAGCATTGAAAGTGATAACTGTAAGGTGTTCCCTAAAGCTAATATACACGTTGAGGATTTGAAATTTTTGCTTTTATTTTAAAAACTCATTCTTTCTCTCTTATACTCCCTTTCTGAACAAATTTTGAGATCAGTTTTCTGCTCACTTTCTTGAGAAACTGAAAAATAATTTACTTTATAACCTGGCATATGAAAATACAGAGATTATATGTCACAGAGGTAATCAAACAAGTGCCATAATTTAAATGTGCACAAACCTTATTTAAGAAGTGAAAGTCAAGAGCTTCTCTCTATCATCCTACCCACAACACATCCTAACCCGTATTGGACTGTTTCAACTCCTCCTATCCACCTTCAAATAAAATCAACCATTTAATACATAGAGAAAGGGTGCTGGTCGCTACCACCTTTGAACTTCATAGAAAAGCTGAAGTAACCAGTCTCTGTCAGCCATGTAAATTACAAATGACATGAATACTTTCAGCTCAAAGTAGATTAGCTACGATTTACAACTCATTTCAGAAAAGATCACGGCTATAGACAATTTTCTTTGATCAAAGATTGACCAGTAGCTATGAATTACTCGTGTGTTGAAAGTATTCATGTCATTTGTAATTTACATGGCTGACCGAGACTGGTTACTTCAGCTTTTCTATGTAGTTCAAAGGTGGTAGCGACCAGCACCCTTT
>Ga0068630_1000499_pt1 | contig 12263 bp, 4 predicted proteins | sample InSIn4gowninarea_FD_77433 | JGI IMG/M metagenome (GOLD analysis project Ga0068630, IMG submission 77433) | Clean room microbial communities from NASA Spacecraft Assembly Facility at Jet Propulsion Laboratory, Pasadena, California, USA -... ... | reverse complement strand
TCTCCTTCAATTTCTCCTCCATGTGACCTACATCCTCCACTCCTTTTGATTTGGAAATTTTCATCCACCTATGTGTCCTTTCCCTTTATTTCTCAAGTTCAAAGAATCAGGGGATGGAAAATTTCTGTGGGATAACCCTATCCCCTTCAATGAACCTGCAGTAAGATTTGAGGTTGGGTTGTGGACTAGGCTCTCTGAGTTCTAGGTCTTCCTTCTTTGTTTCTTATTGAGTTAAACCTTCTTGGTCCATTTTCTGAGTTTCCTGTAGGTTTAATAGAGTTTTCTGTAGGATGGCCTCTGCCTCCTATAGGTCTTTTTGTGTCTCCTATAGGAGACCTTTTCCCTTTGATGAGGAATACCTTATGACAAGCCTCCTAACATATGTGATGGGAGATTTAGGAGAGGCTTGTCCTGATGATCCTTCTCCTTGATTTTTCTCAAGAGGAGCTATCGTTTCTTGCTGCTTTGGTGAGTCTTCAGTGATAATAGGAGTTTTGGTGGGTGTTTGAGGTCTTCCTTGCCTAATCCTTGTGCTCTTGCTTGTCCTCAAGTAGAGTGGGGTTTGTCTTTGTCTTTTTCCTTTTGATTTGATAAGTGTACATAGGGAAGTAAGAGTAGTTGTTGCCTCTTTCTCTATGGGTTTTGTGTAATAGATCTGACCTACAAATATATGAGAATAAAAATATACCCAGAAATAACAAGGTAGAAATAGATAAATTTCATATCTTTATTAATATAAAACCCTTGAGGTAGGGTAACACCATATAATCACTCCTTAAGGAAGGAGAACACTCCACAATCCATATTCTTGTCCATACAATATTCCTTGACCTCTCTTAATGGGGAGTCTCTAGCCTCTATATAGGCCTCATACATATAATACCATGGGTCATTACCATGGTTCCCTCAATACCATCTATCTAATACCATGGGCTTATCACATTATTGCTAACTACTTGTGGTCCCTTACATGATGTGGGTTAACCACTTTAATTATTAACTATGGCCCATCCCATTATTACATTATTCCCCTAGGTACCTCCCTTTGTACCCCATACTATCCCCCCTAAGTATACTACACAAGGTAGGCATGATTAGTGACAGAAATAGTTTGTTGATGTTGTGTAGAGATGAAAAATTAGAGGATCAGAATGAGAATGTAACCATGAATTCATTCATCAAGAAGAAAGAACACTAGCATCAAAATCTCAACAAAACAAAGCATATAACTTATGAATTTTGTTTAAAACTCATGATATGATCACAAGAAGGCATAGAGATGGTAGGAAAAAGAAATATTAGAGAAAACATTATCACAAAAACATACCACAAGTATCCCAAGATATTAACTGCAACTGCCTATTATATCACTGCAAAATGTACACTAGCTCCAACCTATGATCCACAAACATCCAACCCACAATATTTCGAGATCTGAATTATTGATACAATTATTTACAAAATAAATATCTTGAAACAGAATTCAATATTTATTACAAAAGTTATAAAAGTAGATCAGACTGCTAATAATATCAGTCAGATGAGTTCTAGCATTGTTCTAGGCATTCTAGTAGTAACTGAGGCCTTGAATAGACATTGTTGTTAGTCCTGCTGGCTGTTGAACTGTGCTTTTGTTCCATTTTTCTGCATTCTATTTGAGTGGAGGCGGAATGGATATATGTCGAAAATGTCTTCGTTGTCTTCTGAGAAGAGGAAAAATGGATGATTTGGTTCTCTGTGAGCGGAGGTCATAATTGTTCAGTTTGGAAAATTACATGAAAAACAACGAGAAACCATGGCTGGGGATGTGAAAAAATGAACTGATATTTACCATCCAGGAGAATTATGAGCTGTTGATTTGGGTTGTCTGGTTCAGGCTGATTGAATCAAGGTCCTTGATTCAGGGCATTGAAATATCACAATCACAACAAGGGAGGGCCCTTTACACTGATTTTTCATGTTTTACAAAGAGGACGTGCCTGAAATTTCAAAAAATGCAATATATATAAAATATCTCGTCCAAATGAATCTCGCACATCATCATCTAGGAGTGGGAAGGGGTTTGGCGGAGGAGGAACTTGTGATTGTGGAATCATCAATTATGATATCGTAATCAGCATGGGAGGAGTTTATCGCAATTCAGAGGATCCGGTCTCATCACGATCAGCGAGCAAAGGAAGGTACGATATGATATATCAACAAAGGGGGAAGGAACTTTATGATATCACAATCGGTGGGTGAGACGATGTCGCAATCGGCGGAGGAGTTTCTGCAATATCGACATGCTAGAGAATCTGCGATATGCAATATTGTGATCACAATCGAGAAGGGGAGACAAGCACAACCATTATATTGTTTCATGAGGTTTCACCAATAGCGATACACTTTGCAGGTCTCCTCCCTTTAAAAGGGAATTCAACATGTTTAAATGGAATGCGACTAGAGTTAAAGAATAAGTTTTTTCCAAAGGAAAAAAATGGGTTTTGGGCTAGGATTTAAGGATTTTCTCAAGGAAAAAGGATTTTTGATGGAACAAGGGAATTTATGATGGAAGGTTGAAGGAGGTATATGAAACAAGCTAAAATTTCCTTGAGAATTTTTTCCCTAATTACTACTCCCAAGATGATGACCTAGGTGATGTCGTGACTTGACCCTAATAATGACACCTAATGGATTATGAGACTAATGATTTGGACTTTTAAACCTTGCAATATGAATAACCATGAGATGATGACTGAGGTGGTGATCAAGACACTTTACTGATGACTCATCACAATGAGTGATGACACGACCAAAATGGTAACTTCTATGAAACATAGGTAGTAGTAACATGCCTAGACATACTAACTAGTGACCAAATTTTTATTTGAAAAAACTTTTGAAACTATAAAAAAATTGACTTAGGACCCTATCAAAACTTTGAGAGAGTAAATTTGATCACTGGTGACAGGTAGGACTAACAGACACTAACAATATCTTTAATAAGGGAGGCATACCCAAGCTTAGCACAAAAGCTAACATTACATGAACAATGATAAAAAAAGACATGTCCACTAATCAAAAAATGTGGAGCTATGATTGGATGATTATCTGTATGATCATAGCCATCATGATTTGTAATCTCACATTAATCCTAAAATCGTAGCTCGGATGGATGGAACTAGATTCAAGGTCTTCTATCTCGTTCACTCAATTGTCCAGCATACGAGTCTAATGATGTGAATAAAGGAGTTGAAGTTGAACATGGCTGACACCATCAGATTTTTAACCAATTTTGTAAGTTGTTAATAGACATGAGAGAAACCATCGATGATGTTAATGGCTCTTAAGGTACTGAAGTACAATTTGTATGGTGTGAATGAGTGAGTTGAATTTGAACAGCACACAAAATCTATCGATTGAAGGCCAAAGATGAAAACCGTCACCAAGAGCGAGGAAACTTGCCATTGATGTATGCAATCCCCAAGGAATTGAAGGGAAAGGTTCTAAGTCAACTTCATGGATAATGAACTGATGTTGACAGGAAGCGAACCATCACAAGAGGGCATTGATGTATCCCCCATCCACAACACAAAATGGGTATCATGGTTCAAGAGAAAACGACATCAATGTGGAATTGGTTCAGGAATGACAAATATGGAATGAAGGATTAAGAGTATCATAGAAGATATTAACAGAATGAATTCTCTTGAACACATCTACCACATTGAATGGATTTGGCATCATTGACCCAAAACTGAAAATGGAGGCTCTGAAATGGTATGATGAACCAAAATACAAGTAGATTTCCCAACCCAACAACCATGAAGATGAAGTGGAAGAGTGTCATGTTCAAGAGCAACTAACTACCATAATAGGTAGAATATCCCATTTTCCAAATTTCACCAACCATTTCTAGTCGATACCTCTTTATTTTTAACAAGATTGAGGAGGATAACATATCTTGATCTATAAGTTCATCCTTCATATGAATCCCTACAAGTATGTTTAACAAACCCTGAGAAGGAGTTGTTCAGCCTCATCATGTTTTATGATTCCATCATTGTTTGATGTTTTAATGAGTCTAGCGAAAGCATAACTCAACATGTTTTTCATGTTTATAGAGTTTAAAAAAGAAGAAAAAAAGAAAACTCCAAAGGTTCCTTTTTGTAGATAGTCTCTTGAGTCTGAAAAGGAAGAAAGAAATACTCAGGAGAACCTCTTAGCCATCTTCGACTAAGGTATTCCTTTTTCATATTTAGTTTATCTCAATTTGGAAAAGGGTTAAAATTATACTTATGAGTAGACATCTTTTCATTTACTTTAACAAGTTCAAAAAGAAAAGTGCTCGACAATCTTTTCATGTTTAGGGAGTCTAAAAAGAGTTTAAAGAGGACTTAACCTGGAGGAACGAGTAGTATAAAGAGTATCAACTGATTCTAGTCATGATGGAACTGCTCAAAATATGCAAAGGTCAAGAAGTTGGCTAATAAGACCACACATTAGAGCGGTTCCTCAGGAAAGGGTAAAATCCAAGTGAAAGCATATGATCGGAGAAGCAGATGGCAACGATGAAATGAGAAAACCAAGGCTCATCTAGAAAAAATAGGCTGATAAAAATGGCAATCATGAGAAGTAGGATGAGAATGGTTTCATTTTTACATAAGCTTGAAACATGTGGAAACTATGCTTGATAATACTTAAATATGGTTTCATTTCTTCATGAGTTTGAAACATGAGAAAAACTATGCTTGAGAGTGGTTTCATTTTTACACAAGTTTGAAATAGAGAAAAATTATGCTTGAAATAAGTTTTTATTCCCCCAGCATAATGACTCAATTCGAGGTACATGGCCCCCAAGCTTCATTTCATGCACCTAAGTAGACTACATGTTATTGGGTGGATGAAATGAAGGTTTGTTTACGATATTAAGGGAAAGACTTGACTGGGAATTTACTAGATCTAATAAAAGACTCAAATTGGAAGGCGATTTGTTTCATTTTTTAACGAGCTTGCCACAAGGAAAGAACTATGCTCATGACACCTTGTTTCATTTTTTAACGACTGTTGGTAATTTAATTGATCATAAATTACTTCATAAATTATCAACTAGGGCTTGTAAAATGATGAAGTGTATGTGCGCCATTTATGCTAGGATCCTTTATTATGTGAGTAATTTTAAAATTAAATTAGGATGTTTTCATGCACATGTTTTATCTAAGAATCACTCAAAGTAAAAATATTGTCACTCTTGGAGGAAAGGAAATTATCACACTAACATAAATGAAACTAATATGAAGTGCAGAAATAAATAGCAAAATCAAATCTAAATATTCTTCACATTGACAGAAAAGAAATCTAATCTTAAAGTATAGAAATAAATATCACACAAACAAAATCAAAATCTTCTTCACACTACCAGAAATAAAACCTTGAACTAATTGCAAATTCCAAATCAAATGATTCTACTTTCTATCTATCAATCAAAATTTACATGTGCATAATAAACCGCTTTGATTATTTTCTTCATCCTTCACACAATGAGATTAAATTTATAAAAGAAATTATATAGAAAATTCTATTATGAAATCTATAACAAATTATATCTTAATTGTTACTAACACTTTTCAAGAAATCAAAGTTATAATCACTGTTGGCACAAAAATGTCATCAGGGAAAGACCTTGGGTTTAGGCACAAGGGCCCAACAACAATTCATTGTAGTCTAGGACAACATTGGCATTTTCACCTTACCCAAAGGGAAAGGAGTCTCACTCGAGGTGTGCCATGACCAAAAATAAGAAGGGTTAGAGGGATATCAAGGAAGATCCAAACATTAACTCATAATTATCTTAAAGAATACATTCATCACAACATCATATTGCTATAGTTACCATATTCATCAAAGAAAAGGCCATTAATATAAAATTTTGAGCAGGTTTGTAAATAAGAACAATACACTTAATCATGATGCCATGCAAACTGGTTCATTCATTCATTCATACTAACTCACAGGAAGACTTGTTACAATATACATCAGGCGTAAATCCTTTGTCAAATACATACAATACCATAGCCACAGGATACGTTAGACCTCGGGCCGAGTCTAGCTCTGGCCACACCACAACTTCTCAGGTCCTTGCTACTAGATACCAACCCCTTCTCCATGTTGTCTTCTTCTTTTATCTTCTCTTCCATTGTTCTCGTTGCCAGTTCTGTTTGGCTACCTTTTCCCTCAACTACTTCCGCGCTCTCCTCCTTATCAGCTCGGTTATTTCTTCTTTCTCTTGAAACCTTGCCACAACTGCACACCTACTACATGGTCTTACTTCCCTCCCCAACTGTCATCTCTGCAACTCGATCGTTGCTCCCGCCACATGTTTTCCACCTTAATTCCATCAAAACTTTCAAAATTCAAAATGAAGGCCCCAATAGGACCCGACCATAGTTATTTGCCTCATCCTCAAGAAAATCTATCTCAAGCATTGTGGTTCATGTTGTTCTTTCTGTAGGTATTTCTGCCTATTGTTGCTCTGGTCCTTCCTTCTGCAGGGCTACTGCTTTGTTTGCTTCTACCACATGCTAGCCTTCTTTTCCAAATGAAGGCACCAATTCAGGAACAGTTGTGGTTGTTTCTTTCCTGAATTTGTTGTAATCATTGAGTATTGTTTGTCGTGCAATTGTTATTGAGTCAGCCTTCTTGATGAAGTCTTTCATGGTGTTAGATGTTGGCTAACTAGGTCTACTTCTTTCTAACATGTTCCATTGTGCTTCACTATTGTTGCAAACCTCTTTCAGATCAAGAACATGTAAGAAGATTGGTGGTCTGAGGTCATGGATTTTATTTTTAGTTTCTGTAGACTCTTCCTTTATCTATTGGACTTATGCCTCAATGGAAGTGATTTCTTCATCAATCTTCTGCAACCGAACTAAGTTTGTGCATGTCTTGTTGTCTGCAATTAAATTTTGTAGTTGTTTGTGAAGAGCATAGACACGATGATTCTTTTGAACCAGGCTTCCTAACCAATCATACACTTTATCCATTAGGGCATAACCATCTGCAAGTTCTTTAGCAAGGGACTATTTTGTAGTGGTGACGATGTTGATCTTTTCATTGATTGACTGGGCGTAAATCATAGTTGGATCAGGTAGTGCTGATCTAACTATCTCAAACTTCTTTTTCATATATGTGTTTATGGCCATCAAGCGCAAACATGCTGCCTGAATGTGTTCACAACAGTTGACCAATGTGCATAATGTTAAATATTTAGGAGCTTCAATGACAAGGTCTGAAATTGTAGGCCAAAGGGCCCGAAACTTATCTGTAACTTGATCTACTTGTGCTTGTGGATCTTGGTTTTCTTATTTGATTTGATCCCTTTCTTCTGTGAACGCTTGCAATTTTCTTTTATGCTACTCATGTTCTCAGATGAGGTCATCGTGTAATCCCTCTTCTCTCTGTGTAGCTTGTTGGATAAATCCAAACAATTGTGACAATGATCAATGTTGCAGAGTCTCTACCTGCATTGTGTTTGGATCTGGGAAATTACTCTGAATGGGTAGGTCGCTAGCAATAGAATTTTCTGAGTGGGATGGGAGTGAGGTGGCCGGCTGTGAAGTTGGGGTGAACTGAGGAGTAGGTGGAACAATAAATGGGTTTGGGATTAGTGGGAGATTTATTGGGAAGGAAATTTGGTAATGTTTAGTTCTCGTAGACTATGGTGTGGATGCAATCGGATCTTCCCCTGGTAGTGGGCCCTTATAGTGTCTATGAGTCACTAGTTATCAAATGTACTCTTTCCATGTGTTTGATAAGGTTATTAGGCCAAATTGTTATATTTTCAAATAAAATTTGATCATTGGTCAATTCTAGGTCATTACTACTCTGTCCATACTCAAGGTCATAAAATGTTGTCATGGTCTTGTCATCACTCCTGTGATGGGTCACTAAAAGAGTGTCTTGGTCATCATTGAAGGTCATCATATCATTTTCATGCATACTTCAAGGTTTTAAAGGCTTTAATCATGGTCTTAGACATCCATTTGGTGTCATCATTAGGTCAGGTCATAAAAATTCATGTAGGGAGTCATGTCATCACCATAGTCACCATCAAGGGAGTTAGTAATTAGGGAAATGTGTCTTAAATGATTTCAAAGGAACATGTACCACTCATGGAGATGTAAATTTTCCTAATAAAGTTACAAAGTTGCAGTACACTATACTATCATTTCATTTCTCAAAAAGACATAATGATGTCACTTCATGACCAAAGCAAAATATTGACTTTAGAGCTATAAGAAGACCACCCAAGAATTCTAATTCTTCATTTCATCTTCATTGAGCACTTTTCCATCATTGAGCTTCATCTCATCCACTAGGGCATCAAATTTATTCATTAAACCCTTTGCTTACCTAGCTCGATGCACTTCTGGTGCCTTCGCTGTGCTTTTGGAAAAGGAGGCAAATATAAGAATCCAAAAGGTTTCATTTAGCATTCAACAGATTCCAGGGACTCCAAATTAAGTAATTTATCCTTTACTACCTCTCTTGTGCAATCATTTCCCTAAAAACTCATTGTAAATCCCTCTCCTAAGGCTTCGCTACACTTTTGGTTTCTCTAATTTTTTGCTTCATCTTAGTCATAAAATCCCTATTTTTCCTACTCTATCACCCTCATACACACCTTATATACCTCCCCCAAACATTTCCTGTACCCATTCCCTCCATCTCCCCCATTTTCCCCACAAACCCTAGCCCACACTGTGTTTTTTCCAAATTCTGGGTTAGGACTATATTTTTGAGTTTTTTCCATCTTCTCCTCACCCATTTAAAGGGATTCCACTTCCCTAGGCTCCCTAACAGTTACCCCTACCCCCTATAATTTTCCCACAAATTTCCCTAATCCCTATCCCCTCCATCCCTTCCCTAAACTAGTTGCCATTTTTTCCCTTGTTTTACCAATCCTACCCTACCCTTCCCTCCTATCAAACTAGGTTTTCTTATCAAATCAAATTCATGAAATGATGTAAGATAAAGTTTCACATGTTAAAGAGTTGAAGGATCATCTAGCAAAAGTAAACTTCATGGTAGCTTCCCTACAACAAGAGAACAAGCACTTAAAGTTAACCCTAATGTAGCAAGGTAAACAACAAGAAGACCCCCAATCAGAAATCAAGGTAGATAAAAAGGGAAAAGATCCCATTGATGTTGAGAATTTTGAATACAAGGTAAATAGAAAATGAGTAAACAAATATTTTTGAAAATTTTGAATTTTTGTGCATGCAGACAAGAGTATCCTACAAAAATGCAGCAACTACTTGTTGCACTAACTTCAAGATTCAATTTTGAACAAATGGGAAATTATTTTTGAAACATGGAGGACGTTTTTGTTCATAACATACCCAAAAACAATAACCTCTCTCAGTTTTTGAATATACTTATTATTTGGGAGATATTCCCAAACTACAAGTTGCTACAAGTGAGTCACTTTGTTTTTTACTTTGTTTTTGGTCATCATTTTCAAAAGAGGTTTATGAACAAATGAAGATGAATTTGAAAAACCAAAGGAGGTTTTTATTAAGGATATACCAATCACAATAAAATCATTCATTTTCTACACAAGTTTCATGGATTTGGAGATATTTAAACTTTCTTGGTGGCCTATTTCAGAAATCAAATTCTCCAATTTGTTTGCCTATTTTAGTCATTCTTTTGTGGCACTGATGACAAGAATATAGGAATGAATTTCAAAAAAATGAGAGATATTGTTCTTCAAAACAGCCTTATCTGCATAATCCTCTCCCAAGTTTGTAAAGTGTTATGGTTAAGAAGATATCAATTCATCTTTGATCCCTATTTTTTCATTGTGCTTCTGTCAGCAAGTTAAATTTTCGAGTTTTGCTTGGTCAAAGTCAAGTTTTGTGATGTAATTTCTCCTCTAAAGTTTTCTTATGATGTAATTAAATGTAATAAAGCTTTTAAATGTAAAATTAGCGTATATTCCTACTCATTAATTTTTTCAAAAGTCAATTAATTTGGTTTTTGTCTAAACAGGGAGTTGGTTTCTAACCTCCCTAGTCTTAGGTATGGTTGGAGATATTCTTGTAAATAGTTCCTATGATGGTGGATTTGAAACCTGAGATGGGGAAAGTGGTTTCTGATATTTATGTAGCCTGATCTATGTCATAGAGAGGTTTGGATGTTTGAGAATCATAGCTTGGAGCTAGTTTTCACCTTTTTGTAGTAACACAACACGAAATTGTAGTTATTATCTTGGGATTCTTGTGGTATGCTTTATTGATAGTGTTTTTACTCAGTTTTATAAGCATTTTGAAATATTTACTTCTCCTTATTACCATATCTATGCTTTCTTGTGATTATCTCATAGGTTTTTAATAAAATTCATAAGTTATATGCTCTGTTCTGATGAGATGTTCATGCTAGTGTTTTGTTCTTCTGATGAATGAATTCATGGTTACATGCCCATTCTAATCTTGTAAATTTTCATCCCTACACCACCATGACAACTTATTTCTATCACTGAGCAGACCTACCTTGCCCCATTATATCTCTACAAATGATCATTTGAAACCCTAGCCTAGTTCCTAGACCTTTGAGCTTCATCCAACAAACCCTAAATTCAAACCCTATTGAGCTTAATATTATTATAAAATTATATATTACAGAGCAATGGAACACATAAAAATATTGTAGAAACATAAACACAGAAAATATATAAAACAAGAGAGACACAAATATATGTGGTTCACTTGATTTGGGCTAAGTCCATGGAGAAACAACTAGTCCTTCCTTTTATATTATCCAGCAAACTGAAGAGATACAGGCTACGGTAGATCCGTTGTAATTCCCTCTTCACTCTCATGGAATCTGCTCTCTCTTTCTCACTTAGAATATAGATCTACATAGACCTAATACAATTCCCTCATATATAGTGAGGGGTTTCCTTCTAGGAAAAAAACCCTAAATTAAACATATATTCTATCATTAGATCTATGCCTAATGAACGACCCAGATTGACTATGAAATTACGACATTTCACAAGGCAAATTTACATCTATTTTTAGCTTCAGGGGCGCTATCCCCGATCCCTCGCAAGGGGGGGCTCCCAAAGATCACAGTCACCCCCCTGGACTCCCCTTGCAGCGTACATTTTATGGGTTGCGTTGCCACCACATTACAAACTGGGGTCCAATGTGGCAGTACCTCTAAATAAAGAAGATAATCAGGCTCCCCACCCAATAATCTCCCACTTGGAGACTGATTATAGCAACTCCACCGCTGCTTTATTTGTTGGACAATGACTCCACTTTGGACCTAGTTGTTTCTCATCTTCTTCATCATACTCGAAGGCCAATTGAAAAAGAGAATAATCTTAGTTTCTCCCTGGTTACAACTTTTGTTAACATATCTACAGGATTCTGGCTAGTGTGTATATTTTCCAGCTTCAACTGTCCATCTTCCAATGCTGACAGTGTGAAATGGTACTTGAGCTATATATTTTTAGTCTTGGAATGAAATACAGAGTTGTTTGCAAGATGTATGGAACTCTACCTGTCACTATATAATCTACCCAACTCCTACTTCTTACCCAATTCATCCACAAACCTTTGTAACCAAATCATTTCTTTACTAGCCTCTATAGCAGTAACATACTCTGCTTTCATTGTTGAGAGTGCAACAACACTTTGCAGTTTTGAGACCCAACTGAGAAATGTTCCACCTACAGTAAATAGATACCGTTTGGTGCTCCTCATGTTATCTCTATCACCTGCCATATCTGCATCAACATATCCCTGTAGATAAATGTTTGAACCACCAAAGCATAATGCTTGATTTGTGGTGCCTCTCAAATACCTGAGAATCCACTTCACTGCCATCCAATGTTCTTTTCCTGGATTGTTCATGTACCTGGTTACAACTCCCACTGCATCTGCAATATCAGGCCTTGTGCAAACCATTGCATACATTAAGCTTCCAACTGTTGATGCATATGGAACTTTACACATATAATCCATTTCTTCCTGAGTCTTGGTACACATTTCCTTACTTAGTTTGAAATGGCTAGCCAAAAGTATACTAACTAGTTTTTCATTCTGCATATTAAACCTTTTCAACACATTTTGTATGTACTCACTTTGAGACAATGTTAATTTGAGATTCTTCCTGTCTCTATTTATTCTCATACCATGGATTTTTTTTGCAGCACCCAAATCCTTCATTGCAAATGAGTTTGGCAATTTTCTTTTGAGCATATTTATTTCCTG
>Ga0068630_1000498_pt1 | contig 12279 bp, 17 predicted proteins | sample InSIn4gowninarea_FD_77433 | JGI IMG/M metagenome (GOLD analysis project Ga0068630, IMG submission 77433) | Clean room microbial communities from NASA Spacecraft Assembly Facility at Jet Propulsion Laboratory, Pasadena, California, USA -... ... | reverse complement strand
CTAGCTCTAAGCTGCGCGGCTCTTTGCCTTTCGGCGTGCCCTTCAACTTCTTCATCACCATCTCCCTTTTCCCTTTCTCCATCCCGCTCAGTACTCTCTCTTTTTCAGCTTCTTTCTTCTCTTCCTGCGTCCTCGCTATGCTTATGCCCTCATCCCTCAACGTCCCCATCCACTTAACCCTAGCATCTTTTGTCAAAGCTTTCAACCCAGTGCGGTGCGTTTCTACATCGTCGACTATGTATGCCGCGCCTGTTGTCACGAGACGACGTGCTTCAGAGTATGATAGGAGGAGTGGCAGACCGAGGAAGACGTTTTGTTGGGGACATTGTGGGAGTGTGCCGATGAGTGTGCCTGGGGTGGATGTGCTGGCGCGGAGTGCGGTGATTGAGGGCGCGGAGTAGAGGTAGTGATGGTGAGCGAGACGGTGGATGGCTATGGGATTTGTTGGTGTGGCGCTCGAGGTGGAGGCAGTGGAGGCGGACATTGCCATTGGATATGGGTAGTAGCGGATCTTAGCAGGCTGGTGCGAAAACCGAAAACTGTCAGCATTTGGTTCGCGTAAAAAGGTCAAGTTGGATAGAGATTTGTGGAAAAGCGGTATCATAGTGAGCTGAGTAAACTTTGTCGTCACGCAGCCGGCTTTTTGGCCGACCGTCGGGGGATTGACAGATTGTAAAGTTTTGGTTTTATAATCATGCGAGTGAAAGTAATTCTGGGTGAGCAAAAGATTCGTTACGCTTACCTTTTATCTCACATTATCGGAGACTGTCGATACCATGCTCGTGAGCCATTATTCGTGGCTCATGAATTAGGAGAGGAAAAGCTGGACGTGGTAAGATAGAGCTCAAGCAATGTTTTGAGGATGGGGCTTCGGGCGAAAAAAGATAATAAATTGCTTAGAGCAAAGCTGTGGGAGCAGAAGGGCTCACGTGACTAAGGTTTTCGAAAACAGCTTAGCGCCGTCTTTCCTAGAAAGGTACCTACCATGAGCATTCCCGATTTCCTGCAAGCATGCTTTGCGATGTTGTCTTCTCCCTTCACGCCTGCTGCTTATCCTAGAACGCACACTGACAAGAGCTGGTCACTGTGCTTGCGTCTTCTTACGTCAACATGGATGGAAAGGAAGCTCCACCTCCTGATCCTGAGGGTATTCCCATCAATGCCACGTTGAAGAACCGCATGTTTGTAGTCTCTGCAACAAAAGCTTACAAATTCATCAACCGAGACCATGGATGCACTTTGGCCCTTCCTTTTGGACTGATCATCAAATTTGCCCGAAACGCTGCCGTAGCCGAAGCCCACGCCATGGTATATGTCGGAAAACACACGAGCATTCCAGTGCCTAAGGTTTACTGTGCTTTCAGGCAGAAAAAGTACACGTTTATCGTTATGCAGAGGATGAAAGGGGACTTCATCGGCTACAAATGGCAGCAAAGAACCGAGGAGTCAAAGTCTAGGTTGTTGGCTCACCTGAAGCTTATGCTTGATGAATTACGAACCCTGGAGCCACCGCCCGGGACTGGTGTACAAAATGTCCTTGGTGGCCCCCTGCGTGATCTCAGGGTTATCTGGCCTCCGGAGACCTTTGGGCCATTTCCTACGACTGAGAAGTTCCTGAAATGGCTCAGGTTCGATTGGGAAGTGCATGAAATACACGACAAGTGTACTTCCAAACAAGCATGGGAGATCTGGAACAATATCGCAGTAATCCATCGCAGCAGAGACTGGCCTCTGAAATTCACACATGGAGATTTGAATTGGTCAAACATATTCGTTCAGGGAGATCGAGTCACTGGGATAATCGATTGGGGTACATCCGGATGGTACCCCTCATTCTGGGAATACGCCCATACAGTTGTCGAGACCCTTGGCCCGCATTGCTACCCGGAGTACGCAAAGCAATATCTTGATCCATTTCCAGAAGAGATGGTTGCAGAAGGTGATCGAGCCTGCTGCCTTCAGCATTGATGCCGTTGGCGACCGAAGGTTACGAAATCGTTTCCTTCATTTCGAGCAAGTCGAAAGTCGGAATCTTCTTCATTGAATTATCCAAATTCTTCGCATTGTCAACGCCTTTCTTCGAAACGTATGCCATTGCTTGATCTCTGACGGTTTCCCATCTGAGACAGCTTGTGCCTACTGCGTGGCTTGATGGCACTGTTTCCTCCTTATCGTATTGCAAGTCGTTCAAGACTTGTCTCGCCCAATACACCGATGGCACCTGGCTCCATGCATCTTTATGTTTGATGATCTTCGCGTTTCTTATGATTGCATCCAGCTTCTCGTCTTGCTCAACCTTAGCGACCAGGATCCTAACGACTGGACTCCATGTCCCCAATTCCTCATGTGATGCAGCTGTGTCAATATGGAGGAAGCTCGTTGCGTCTTCGGTTGTTGTGGCTGCCCTTAGTTTCAACCGGTACAATGTGAAGCGGTTCCGGTCGGGTTTTGGGCCTGTCAACAAAGCCCATGAATATCTGCATTACAGGATTGCCAATGTTAGCATACGTGTGGGTGACTCCAACTATATCCTGCGAGCTGGGAATATTGGCGGATGAGAGTCTTACTCGTCTTCTTCGCGGTCCAATTCAGGTTCCACGGTACGGTAAATAGCTCCAGGGTGTCGCAGGAGCACGACGTAAAGACGACTTTTGCCTGATACCATTATTGTTGTCACAGGTGTTGAATGCGTTTGTCTGATTTAGCAGGCGGGGCCAAGGTGTCTATGTACACGTCCTCAGGCTACATTATACATTACCATAATATTGCCACCTTACTGCAGCCTTGTGCCGAGTGCCAGAGCAGCAGCTTCACTGGATGGTCTTTACTTGCTGGCTCGCTGTCGCACAGTCACTCTCTCACACCGCCTCAGAGGTAACACGGGGGGCCGGAGCTACTCAACAAAGCCCGTCAGGTTACACAAGCGTGGCGGTGCCCGCACATCATCTGTCGCTACCCGCGTGAGACCAAACATCACAACAGATGGACACCGGCATGGCAGACTACCACATTGCCGAGCGACATTCATTACATGTCACCGAGCCTCTGGAAGAAAAGCACAAGAGTGTGTACATGGAATTTTCATGTCACTGCGGCCGCTTGCTCACAAGTAATTGCAACACTCTCCACGATCATAAAATTCACAGTCGATCATAAGCGAGCGACGCCGCATTATGGAGATCTCTTCCAGGTAGGATGTGCACCAAGAGCGGAATGGACGTCACTGACAGACATCACAGGTGGTTGCTTTGACAAGGGCAATCTCATGTCGTCGGTAAGAAGTTAGCGGCAGGACTGTTTCAACCTGTATGGTTGACGGCTTTTGCACGAGCGATTGAAGCACGATGCACGGTCAGACAAGCACGGAAATTGATGCACCAACAGTCTTAAACCTGCAAAGTGTAAAGTTCTGAATGTAGGTAAAGTGAATGACTCGTCCGCATGAAAAGGCAAGCGTTTTGACATTCTGCTAACAAGACTAAACCTGAAACTGAACGCCGTCATCCAATGTGTGATGTTGTGAGGTGAAAACAGAAAAATACAAAAAGTGCACTGAAATTGGACCACCATCGTGCCGTCCCCACGACAGGTGCATCTTGAACATGTCTGTGGGAAATCCAGTCTCGTCCAATCTTCCGTAACTTGCAGTGCTATTGCTCGAACTTGTACACCCAATCATGGAGAGTGAAAAGTACGCAGGTATTCTTTCGGTTGCGGTGCTTCACTGTATCTAGCCTTGTGTTACACCCTGTTACGCCGTAGGTATACCGAAGCTGACCGCTGACGCTTCAACGGTCTGGCGCTTATCTCAACGCAGGAGTCTTCATCGGACTCTTCAGCGGAGTCTTCAGGAGTGGAAGGTAAGTTGACAATCTGCATTCGCTCGAGCCAGCGCCTGACGTTCCTCGTGCCGTTGCTGGTTGTCTGGCGCGTTGCTGGAGCGATAACCGTGTAGACCGTGCCGTCGTCCGAAGGGCAACTGCTTTGCGATCGAATTGAGAGAGGCGCTCGGCTGGAGCCTCTCAAGGGCGCTTCGGGCGGTGTGTAATAAACAATTTCCACAAAGTCCGGTAGTGCACGAACCCATTTGGCGAGGAAATCTCTATCTACTTCCAGCCACGGCAACCCCGCTATCTGGATTTTTTCCGTTTGCGGCTGGATCTGGCGCTTCCGGTATGCGACGCAGGCCTCCTTGTCAAGACCATGTTCAAGCGTTTTCCTCTTCCGTTGGATCCCCAGTTCGAGCTCCCCACTTTGGCTTTCCAATCCCGCCTTTTCATTTTTGAGCTCGTTGATGTCGTCCAACAAGTCCTTCTTCTCCTGCCTGAGCTTTTCATTCTCCGCCCTCAGCGTGTCACTAGACTCGACGTATTGCGCATTTTCTTTGGCAGTGTTGATTTTATCCTCGAATTCATGACGCATGTCCTCAGTCAATCCCATCTGTATTGCTATCACCCGTTCAAATTCTACGACTTGCCTGTGCAACATGTACTCATTCGGGGTTGTAAACTCTTCGCGGTCGCATCGGCGGGCAAGGCATGCCATGTCTCTTGCCAGATGGTCGAATTGTTGCCGAGGGTCTCGGGTGGTCACGATGTCGCCGCAGAGCGGGCAGGGGTACGACATTGTAGGTTTCGGTGAACGAATTGGTTGAATGGGCAGGAAGCGTGCTATATACTGTTAAAGAAATGAAACTTGGGCAGAATGTTCAGTGATGGATTGTATCGCAAATATATCAAATGAGAGCCTAAAAAAAAGGTTTACGTGGGCTAGGATAGGTATTTCAACAATAGAGCAGCATGGCAGCAAAATCAGACAAGTTACAGTCCGAAGACCGCGACGCGGCATCCTTGACACATCTTCATGCACGGAGATTCAGGGTTATTGGAAATCCTGAACATAGCGCGCACGGAGGTCGTGGGGTCGTGCATGCGCACACAGGAGTGGCGATGCAGTAGTCATTTAGCCATGGATGTTCCTTGCACATAAGGACTACATTCTGTACAGCTATGGGTTCAATGCGGGAGCGATGCGTGGTTGACTACTCGTCGTGAAGTTGGATAGGGCGAGTCATGTTTCTGCACGTCCTCGTACGTGTCGTGTTCGCGTCGCGACGCGTCGTGTCTTCAAGTAGTTTGCTGTATGACGATTCAGTCAGATGCGACTTGAGACTCGGGAAATTGTTCGTTTGACATGGATATATCAGTATTGGTGGTGCTCTAGCATTGTCTGATCCACGGTCATTGATATAATATCAATGTGTGGCCACTAACAGTAGTGGCAAGTACAGATGGAGACCGTCTCTGCGATGCACGTTGAAAAAGTGGGGAACGTCGCGTTTTCAGGCGTGCGCTAAGTTCAAGACGCGATGCGGGGTTGAGAGTAAGCCGAGCCGACGCAGAGTTCGTTGTGTGAGGATTTGTTATACACGAGGAAATCTGTAGCAAATGTGCCCGGCGCCCGAAACGTTCCCATACCCGAATGCCCTTTGGCATTGTCAATCACAGACAGTATCGTAGAGTGACTTGTGGTACTGGCAAGACTTGTGTACTTCGCTTTATGATCTGTGCCTGCAGGAATTGAGACGACAAGCTGAGTGTGATTACAGGCAGCTTTTCAGTAACTACAAGTATCGCTATCTCCAGCTAGACAATCAACTAATTCCCCACCGCTGCCTTGTATTGCGACTTGGTGCTCCTCAATGAACTCTGCAATCTATTTTTTATCTTTGTCCTTCTCCTTATCTTTATCCTTAGGTACATAGTCCTTGCCAAGCTTGTTCTGCGCGCGCTTCTCGCTCGCAGCATTTCCGGCCTTCCGCAATATTTCATCCTGACTAGTATCTATTCCCGAGCCCGTTTTGTTCATGAAAGGCATGCTAAGCTGATTAGCATTTCATTTTCACAGTGGCGTGGGCAATTCATAAAACTTACCCCTTCATTGGATCACGTTTCTCCTGCGCCGCCTTAGCAGCGGCGTAGCTCACATCATCCGATGGCATTGGCATCGTGATCGCAGGTCTGTGAAGTAGGTGTTTAGATACGATCGACCATACACTGCTTTGTCGCTAACCTCTGATGCTGGATTGAGAATATGGAAAATATTTGGGGGAATGTTGTATTCGCACAAAGTGAGTTTTAGATGGTAACAGAATAGAGTCAACCGTGGGAAAGAAGACGTCTTTATATATGTATGAAGCAAAGGTAAGCTGTCGTGCAAGGCTCCTGGAAAGCGTAAGTGGAACGAGTGAAGTAAATAGCGCTTACGCTTACCCTTGCAAGCGACGAGGGACTTTAGTTAACGTGATTGAGGCGTTCTTCTTTTGCTTGGAGACTTCATAGCACAGCCTTTGCCTTTTCCTTGGCTTGCCTTTCGCCACTTTTCCACGCATTGTTGAAAGAACTACGCGCCTAGTTAAGTGTTGCTTTGGAATGCGGCGGACGATTCCTGCGTGGGAGGCGCATAATGGTTGGACTTAATTGGCAGCAACGAAGCAAGGCTGTGATACTGTAGGCTGAATAAAGATTATTTGACCTTGGCAATGTGTCAGATCTTGTAGCCTTGTTGCTTTTCCACAGCAACGAAGTAAGGCTGTGATAGGCTGAATAATGCTGGACCGGGGTAGTTATTGTTTGGCATTGGCAGTGTGTAGGATCTAACATGGATATTTTCGTCGCTCGAGGGCCAAGGTTCTAGGGCTTATTGACAGTGAGCGATATAGCCATGCGGCTCCATATCCTTGCGGCTCCATATCCTTGCGGCTCCATATCCTTGCGGCTCCATATCCTTGCGGCTCCATATCCTTGCTACCCCGCGTAAGTCCAGCGGGAATAGCAGTTCTTGCAATTTTGGAGTCGCCGTTTCAATCGTTCGCTTGTAATAAGGCGTTGTGCTTTTCTTTTCTTGTTCTCTCCGCTGGAAATAGACGCATAGCGGAAGTTGTAATGGCGTGTCTTCAGAGGCCTCCACACGTGGATGTGGGATGTGGAGACAGAAGCGACCGTGCATCAAAATTCCATTGTTTCCAACGTGGTATGTACAGCACGTTGGGCAGGTGGTTTTTCCACATCAATATTACACAAGTTCTGGGACTCTTTCAATGCCTTCAAAATGGTGCGCATGGTTCGGAAATATCAAAACACAACACCACCCACTGCGTCAGCACTAACGAGGAGATTGAGACGTGCGAAGATGAAGAATCCGATATCTTATCAGATGGTCTGGAATCGAGTCTCATTGTCTCTACAGATATGGACGGAGCTTACAGTTAGACCTAACTAGCGGCTTGCTTCACTGAGTCAAGCTCAGACTTATTGGCTTCGAGTGAGAAAGGTGTATTGGTTTAGTGCTTAGGACTTGAAATATGGCGTAGCAAGCACCATACAAAGCTCGCTAGTGTTACCGCATCATAGGCTTGCGAATCGTGCACAAAAGATAATTTGGATATTCTCGCTCGGCGAAACCACGGCTATTTACAAACTTGCTACGACCAATGTGTGACGGTTCACATTCATGTAGACGCTGCGAATAACATAGCAACTCTTCCCCACCATCAGCAGCAGTCACTTAAATATACTTATCCACTTCCAAGCAAAAATTAATAAAATCTCCAGCCCCGAAAAAAAATGAACATCTTCGTCCTTCTCGGCTTTATACTCTTCCTTCCACTCGTCCTCTTCGCAGCATATCTAGTCCTCTCTTCATGTTTGGGCGATAGCTTCCGCGCTCGTCTCGCTGGCGTTCCCGTTGACGTGCAGCAAGCCACGTACGGCCGTACATATACACGCAATTTCGGCTCCGGTGCCGGCCACGGCGGTTGGGAGCAGATTGAAATGGAGGACATGATGGAGCCTGCGCTGCGGGATATTCCGGAGGAGGAATATGATCTGAGATCTCGCTGATTAGAATTTGATTCTACACGATCATTGCGCTCTGCAGGTCCTGCGTAATTTTGCCATCTACCATCCAGTACAGCAAATGCGGTGTCATCGAGCCATTCATCACTGTTTCTAGAATTCCATCTTCTCCTTCGTAAGCTTCCCCCCCTCCGCCTCACCCCTCTGGGCATCTGTATCCCCCTCCGCCGGCGGCAAGCTAAACGGCGTAATCACGAACCTCCTCCTACTAACCGTAAACGCCAGATCATCTCCCCACCCTTTCAAGCCACCCCCACCACCACCCCGCTCATGCAGCACCGGCAACTTATGCACCGCCAACAAGCCCTGCGGCCGCTCTTCCATTGCGGTCGCCGCCCCGGAGGTTGCTAGCGACGATGATGGGTTCCCGCTTAGACCTTCGTCCATGGCGTGTGGGAAGGGTGTCAGCTCTAGTACCCCGTCGCATAGGTGTTCCATGGTGCGGATGAGGCCGCTAGTGCGGGGGTAGAGGGTTAGCGGTAGGGAGGCTAGGAATGTGAGTTGTTGGGGGTAGAGGCGCAGGAGGGCGCGGAGGGCGTGGATGAATTGGAGGAGGTGGTACGGGGTGCTGGCTTGTGGTGGGTATAGGGCTGGTGAGAGGAGAGAGGGAATGACGATGCGGTGGATTGTTGTTGGGGTTGTGGTTGTGGTTGTTGTCGTGGTTGGTGTGCTGCTTTGGAGAAGCGTCACCAGTTTCTGGAGTGTGGCGGCGAAGGGTGATGTTTGTGATGATGTCGTGTTGATGGCGTGATGGTGGATTTGTGCGCTGGTGGGAATGTTCATGCGTTTGGCGAGGTCGAAGGTGTGGCAGAACATTGCAGGTTCGTCTGTTGGAGTGGTAGGATTGTTTGGATGTGGTGAGCGATCAACCGCGACGGGCGCTGCTTCACGGAAGTCAGTGGCGGGGTCGTCACAGACATTGAGCGAGCATAGGCAAAGTGGAACGAATGGTATTGACTATATGGTACATATAGGGATTCTTCCACAGGAAACAATGATCCAGCAGTGGCAGACCGCCAAAAAGAAACAAAGCGGAACCACGCACCTCTCCTCCCTGCACCTGCACCTGCACCGTCCCCACCACCAGCCAACCGCTCATACCTCCACGCAATCTTCATCTTCTCGCGTTCCCTACTAGACTCCTTCCTCTCACGCTCCGCCTCCCCACCACCCACAACCAACCCAGGCAACTCTTTCACCCACCCATCGCCTACACCAACCACATGCAATACATGCCCCTGCACAATCCCCTCTGCTGCATAATGCTTCAGCAGCGGCGCTGCGTAGTCCGTGGTTCCGTTTTCTTCAATGAGTAACCCGAAACCAAGCGGGAGACCGGCGTGGCCGGCTAGCAGAGAGTCGAGGGAGGGAGTACCGGTTGAGGTTGTAGTGCGGCCGTCGAGTGGGGAGGGGCGGGTGCCGGGTGGTGCTTGGGGTGTTGTAGATATCGAAGCGGGGTTTTGCGGGGTGGTGTTTGTGGGAGTGGTGGAGGTTGTGGAGGAGGATTGGGAGATGCCGATGTTGCGCTTGCGGAAGGACATTGGCGAGTTGTTGATGCGTTGTGTAAGCGCGGAAGGCAAAGACTTCCTGTACGTTTCGTCGTTGTTTATGGTGGTTAATCAATTTTAAAGCAAGAAACTGGGAGATTCATGGATTTGATATCTACCATGAGTCATGCACGATGTGGGTTTCCTTTTTTTCCGAAACACCTGGACCACTTTTTCGCGCGCAAAACAATAATCAACACAGCAGCTCCATAGCTCCAGAGGCAAGACATTTGAAAAATAACACAGCCGAGAATACCAACCTAAAACCCCTAAGGTCTACCTTCTGCGCTCGTAAACCACCGCCAGCATTTCCGTCCTCGCGCTCGTGCTCCCCAATACCTCGCACCCACTCTACGATTCCTCAAGTTACCACCACCCTCACCACCACCACCCACACCACCAAGCCCCACCGCCAGAATGTCCGACGCCCAAATCTACGACGAGACCTTCAAGGTCACCTCCATCAATGCCGCCAAGTACGACCGCGTTGCGCGCCTCTACGGATCCAACAGCAACAACGACACCACCATGTCGCTGGACATCAACACGGAGCTCTACCCCTGTTCCGTGGGCGAGTCGATCCAGCTCCTCCTCGCCACTACGCTGAGCTTGGACGGGACGAAAGACGAGACGGGCGGCGGGCAGGGCTGGAGGGAGAGGCGGGGCCAGGAGGAGGCCACGCTCGCGGATGCGTTTGATTATGTTTGCCGGGGGAGGATTTATAGGCTTGAGACTGCGGGGGAGGATATGTTGTAAGTGGTTGCGTTGGTTGTGCTTTTTGTTTCCCTTTTTTAGGGTTGGACTTTTTGTGGTCCTCTAGGTGGCCTTTTGGGGCTGTGGAGGTTTTGCGTTGTTTTTGTCGTTGGCTTCTTGTTTTGAATACTGTTGTCCTATTGTGGTTTTGCTGTCGCCCTGTTGGCCTCTGCTCGGCATCGTCGCGCGGTCATCTTACTCCTCACTCTGAGCAACGAGTCCTACATGCACTACGATGTCTCCTCCGCGCATAACACGCAGTCGCGAAACATCCAACCACCATTCCTTACTGAGATCACGCTAACCAACCGGGCAAACCCCCCCTTGCAGAAAAATTTACGTTTCATTCGGCGGTCTCCTCCTCTACCTCGAAGGGCCCTGGAAGAGACTCACAGGGCTACGTATGGACCAGATCTACATGTTGATCAAGAAATGAAGAAGGAAAAACTTCACATGAAACGACATGAAATGGGGGGACGACGTCACGACGAAAGGAATAAAAGAAAGAAAGAAGAACCCCACCCTTCCACAAATCCTCCCTCCAAAAAGAAGATCGCCCTATTCAATGGCGCTCCCTCTCCCCTTAAAAGCATCCCTCAATATTCATATTCTCCGCCTCAACCTTCTTGAATAAGTTCGTCGTCGAAATGCGCGCACTCGCCAGCTCCACGACTCGGCCCTCCACAACACAAATTGCTGGTACTCCTCATTCTACCAAATACACCACGTGCAGCGCAGTTCTACGTGGTACTATCAACACGCGGGCCGCTGCGACGAAAACAATGACGACGAAACGATATTTTGGAATCCGAACACCCTGGGTACTTGGGACCTGACGCAACCGCCTCGAAATGGAGAAACACTCGAACTTACCGAGCGTCGTCCGGGGGGCGCCCAATTAAGTCGCCTCTCCCCAAGCTCCGTACGCAAGCTTTTGTTCTGTCGCGAAAGCGTCATATCCGAATCGATACAATTGCCAGCATGCCCAAAAAAACACATATAGCGAGGCGAAGGAAACGGAGCGACCTTTTACCAATCGGAGAACCGGTTAAGAGAAGGCATTGGTCGATGGGAAGGGCTGAAAGGTTTGGCTGAAGCTTCAGCTTCATCATTTCGCGGGCTTGCCATCTTTGTCGGCTAGATCGAGGCCGGTCTATGGAAGCTCCGAGAAGCATGGAAAAGTGGGATTAGGAATGGCTGAAGTAGAAGTAGTATAAAGCCCCTTTTTTCCTGCCCTTATCCTCTCTCCTGCGAGCGGTGGTGGATCCGTAGTGATGTCCGTAGTGAGTCAATCTAGCGTCGGTTTCTGGGGATTATGGGTTTCCAAAAGTCAGTAATTAGGCGGTTTTCTTTCGGGGAAAACTGAGTTTGAAATGATTTAAGTTCAACACCCCCCCTCCAGGTTACGAATTGATTCATGTATATTCGTTCTCTTATGTTCCATATTTTCCTTCTGTTTCCCCACAGGATCATGATGTCGTAGCTAGCAATTCTTAGCCGCCTCCCATCTTCATTCACCATCACCATCCACCAGAACCACGCCCATCCCTCCAGTAGGGTTTGCTTAGCATCCCCTCATTTCCCTTTCCCACTCTCTCGTAAACCTACGCCCCATCCCGCACCTCACCACCCCATCCCTCCAAACCCCTCTGGTCCGACACGCCCCGCCCTTCCCCAAGTCCCACCCCCTCTACCCCACCGGAAACCCAAACCTCCTATGCAACCTCGCCACGATATCCGCGTAATCCGGCTCATTCTCCTTTGTCAAAACGCCATGCCGGACGAAAAAGTCCAGCAGCACGAGCGCGCAGTTGGGCTTGAACTCGCCTCTCCCCATGGCCGCTTTGACTTCCTCGACGTCCATAAGGGTGAAGGATTCGACTTCGTCATCGGAGGGGTGGGGTGTGATCTTTTTGCTGGATGAAGTTGTGGTGGGCTGGGTTGTGGGTTTTGAGGGGTGGTGGGTGTTTGGGCTTGTGGGGTCGTAGAGTGGGTGCGAGGTATTGGGGAGCACGAGCGCGAGGACGGAAATGCTGGCGGTGGTTTACGAGCGCAGAAGGTAG
>Ga0068630_1000496_pt1 | contig 12308 bp, 6 predicted proteins | sample InSIn4gowninarea_FD_77433 | JGI IMG/M metagenome (GOLD analysis project Ga0068630, IMG submission 77433) | Clean room microbial communities from NASA Spacecraft Assembly Facility at Jet Propulsion Laboratory, Pasadena, California, USA -... ... | reverse complement strand
TTTTTTTTTTTTTTTTTACATTTACTGCTTATATTATTTAAAACTTCCTCATTTGCTGCCTATGTCTTGCTGTACATATTCAAAGACACTATGAAATCTGTCTTTAGCTGAGAAAGCAGTATATGTTTGATTAGAAGGGAAAAAAAGGTGTAAAAATGAAGAAAAAGGGAAAAGAACTTGGAACCGTCTGGATGCCACTGTTCCGGTTTAACCATTGGGAAATGATGTTTGCAACTGTAATCTACAAAAGATTTTTTGGTTATTTTTTATGAAAAATGTTGAAAAACAAATAAAGTGCGTTGATTTTTATGATCGCTTCCTTCAACTATCATAAGCAAAATCGTTGCCATAGCATCTAGAATCTAATGGTTTTGAAAATCTTACTGCCAGATTGAAGATTGAGCAGCAGAAATTTGCTTTAAAATTTAATATCTCTTTTCTAAATTAAAAATAAAATGTTTGTCACTGAGTTTCTGATCCCCATATTTTTCTAATCTAGAACACCCAATTTCGCATTTCCACCGTGATAAAATAATATTTTAATCATGAAAAATATAGAAAAACAACTAAACTCCATGTTAATTTGTGCACTTTTTCAGGTGAAAAAATTTAACATCAGTTTTATCTGCTCGAGAATAAAAATAAATATCTACACCAATCATAAATCTCGAAAAATTCGAATCCACCAATCATCGATTGAAAAACCCTTAACGACATTTCATCTAATATGAGGGCAACAAACCATTTTCCAATGGTTAAAAAAACTGAATAAACACTTTATATTTCGTCATGTTGGTTTTACTTTAAGTTAAGCACTGTTTTATTTAATTACGCTTTGCTTACATAACTGTAGTGAGGCCATGATTAGGTTTATAATTATCAATTTATTTTTATTGTCTATACGCATATTCTTCTATAATTTTCCTATTATTTAACGCTACAAATACTTCGATTCTCGATTCCCAAACAGTGAACTAGAGTCTTCATTTTTAATTGCCTCGAATGGCACCCTTTTTGGAACTTCGAACGGTCGGCTCCAAGAACACACAATCGAGAAGATACGACAGAAGGTGGACGCATGCATTGGCCTGTCCATCCCGAATTCTTTTTCAACTAAATTTGATATTCTTCAATGTTTTCTAGTGTGACTTGCTGTTGTGAAGAACATCTTGGATTTACTTTATAAATATTTGTAGTCTCTGTTTTGAAGTAATAAGATGCCAAAGAGGAAATGTTATTGCACTGAGAAGATGATACATTCCATTTTTGGTAATTACAAAAATGGATTTACCTCCTATGATTTATCTCCTTTACATAAATTAATATGCACGAAATTTATTTATTTTACAATTGTCAGAATGGCTCGAATCAATGTTGGTAGTTGTTGTGGACTTGATGCAATAAACGAAAACCTGATCTGAGTTCGTGTATAAGAAGATTATATAGTTTGGTTAATATTTTATTTACTACTCCAAGAATAGTTTATTTAATTTATTATTATTACTGCAATAATAAAATAGTTTTATAAATTATTATTAATCTATTATTATTAGTGCTATTATTATAATTCATAAATTATTATTAATTTATTATTATTACTGCTATTATATTATTACTGTAATATTAATAGATTAATAATAGTTTATTAATAATAATAAAATAGTTTATTTAATTTATTATTTAATTTATTATTATTACTATGTTACTATTGGATCGTAAATTGTTTATTAAATTCTCTTAAGACGACGATTAGAGTACAAATCCGTTAATTCATAAATTATTATTAGAGTACAAATCCGATTAATTCATAATTATTATTAATCTATTATTATTACTGCAACTTACAAAGTAATCTAAATTAACTCTTCATGCACCGTAATAAAGTAGTTTATGATTGTCATCATTGTCTCTGAACAGCCTTATGTGATAGAGTTTTCTTCATTTGATGTTCTTTTCATCATAGTGACCCAAAGTTATTAAACCCACGTTTCCTACAGGACTCGGGGCTTGCAGCAGCCTAAATGACGTCTAAGCCACCCATCTAAAATTTCGACTTAGCTCAGACTTTAGCACTCTTAATTTTGAACAAACTTCTATTTAGAGATTTTCACTTGCTTGGCACCCCCAGTGGTACATGCAGGACAATGGACTTACGACAAATGTTACGTGTAGCACCATGGTCCCACATGCTAACCAGCCAGCGAGAAGTGTTTACCAAGCACTACCCTTGATTTTTACAGTGCTTTGCTTTCTTTCCCATTGAGAACCGAGCTTTTACCGACTGATCTGGACATAAACCAAATATCATTTGTTTTTGTCTCTATGGTTCGCATACATGATATACTAGTGTGTCAATTTTAAGTTAGGTTTTTTGCTCTCTTTCATTTTTACCTCTTATTACTTGTTTTGCTCGTGAAATCGTCTCGAAAATCTTTAACGCTGCGAAGGCGAGTAAATAATTAAAATAATTATCTAAACTATTTTTTTTACTTTTTTTTGTTTTATATACGCTCGTATCGAGTGCTGGCTGCAAATTTCACTTTTATCATTTTCATCTTGGATTTTCATTAGTTTGTTTATTATTTAAATGATTTATCTTTCCTTTAACTGATGTTGACTTTCATTTTCATTATATAAACAATGAAAATTCTATCTGCTGTATTCGCGCGTGTCTTCTCACAATATATTCTTTTCTTCAATTCAATTATTAATTATCGTTCCTTTGTATATATAAAAAGAAAAAGAAAATTGATAAACAAAACAGGAAATTCAGAAACGATATACGAAAGTTCAAAATTTTAAAAACCTTTTGGCTACTTCATAAGGGCAAAGCATCAAAAGTAGTAAAAGTTTTATTTTCGAAAGTAGCCATTTCTGCCTACATAACACAAGGATGAAATTCCTTTTATTTATTTTTCTTATTACCCTAATTTGCTTCTTATTTTGCATTATACAGAGATTATTTATCAAATATACATAATACAGCGGATCAGACGATGTCATTATAACATTTAGCTCCTACTTGATATGACTGAGAAATAAACTTATGTAGAAATTAATAATAATACAACTTCATTTTTTAGTTAAAAGGCAAACAAAGGCTTTATAACTGTCTATTTGAACTTAGTTAATTATCGAATTTGTTTTTATTTACGGATTTGTACTCTAATCGTCGTCTTAAGAGAATTTAATAAAGAATTTACGATCCAATAGTAACATACCTCAACATTAACAGAATAAAAAACGTATCTTCCTTAGATATCAATTGATAATTAAAACACAGATGTTATTTTTAACCCTGATATTAAACCCTCTCTGATATTATTTTTAATTCTCTGCTGTCAATCAACTTATATTTCAATGCATGCTTTCTTTCAAATCCATTTCGATCAAATTCCATTTTTATGCAACCCTATATTTCCAGAAAATGCAAAAAACTCCTACTGAGAAAAAACGAATCATATATTATACAAAAACATCATTTTGTATTTCCCAGAAGCTATCATAACATTTTATAATCCTATACCAAACCAGAATTGTTTACAACCAAGCATTTTAAGGCACGTAAAATGATTTCTTTTGCAACATATACACAGGATCACTTCACACAGTTGAATGTTTAAAGGTAGTGGAACAGAAAAATGTTTTCTTCTTCTCTTTTTGCGAAGCTTTGCAGCTGGTGAAAACAATTGAAGCGAAAGTTGTATAGAGGGCGCCAGCCAGCGGGGATTTTCCCCTGCCTGAACTCGGAGAGTAGTAGAGAGAGATTTCGAAGAGACGACCAGAGTCGGTCGCACATTAGAAGGGATGTCCGTGACTCCCTAATTTTGTTTTAGATTTGGCCCTTGTGCCTACTGTAATTAATGTAAATAGTTTTTAATAAAGTATTTAGATTTTTTAAGACTGCATTTTACTCTTCAAGGCACCATTTTCCCTCACAATGTTTCATTTCGAAATGGGTAACAAGTGATGAAACATAGCGTGCATACACCTGCTGGCTGACATACTTTCTAAGCATAAAAAATATTTAAATTTTTTTTTCTAACATACTGTAAACACTTTGGAAAATTTCTGTTACCTATCCTCTGTTACTATCCTGTTTCTGACCATAAAAGAACTGTGTTTATATTTGTGCTGCTTACATGATCGAAGCTGGTAGCCAAAAAGATGAAAAATATATTTAGAGAACAACATCAGTTTTCGATTGAAATATCATTTAATTAATAAATAAAACTTGGAATTGTTTGGGTGCTGGTGTTCCAGATTAACCATTAAAAAATGATGTTCGTATTCGTTTTGCAAAAAAAAATTTGTTGATTTATTTTTTTATGAAAAATTTAGAAAAATATTTAACGCTGCGTTCAATTTTATTATCGTCTGCTTCTACGACCGTAAGCAAAACCTTTTCCATGGCATCAAAGAGTGAATGATTTTGTGAATCTTCTTGCCAGATTCAACACGGGGCAGCAGAAATGTGCATTAAAAAATAGTATCTCTTATCCAAATTAAAAATAAAATGTTTGACACTGAGTTTCTGATCCCCGTCATTTTCTACACTAGAACACTCAATTTTGTATCTCCACCGCGTTGAAATAATATTTTATTTGTGAAAAATATAGAAAAACAACTAAACTCCATTCTAATATGTGTTTTTAAAATTCAACATCAATTTTATTCACACAAGAGTGAAAATAACTTTCACCCATCAGAAATTTGGAAAAATTTGAATTCACCAATCAGCGATCGAATAAAAGTGGTAGGACATTTGTTCCCACAAAAGAAATTTTCCAATGGTTAATAATAATATTAAGCATAAAGAATACCAAAAACTGTCATTTCACATAAGATAATTCTTATTCTATAAATATTTCGCATACTTATCGACCGAATAAACATGTTTACATTTTTCTGACCTTAACCGTCTCAGGAACTGCAAAAGATTTTATGGAGAAAAATTGGGTCAAACAAATATTTGTGGTTTTATTCGTTGTCAAGTCCTGACCCTAGATCGCTTGCATTTTGCATGAGAGAAAAAATCGGTTTATGTACACAAAGTTTGGCTGCTAAATAACAGAGATATAAAACTAAAGTTATATTTATATATACAAAACCCAAAAACGCAACGAAGATTATTGTTCTTGTATGCAATGGCTTCATCAATATTGACTTTGCTATGCCTGCAATAAAAATCTTTTATGGAGAGGTTGTCGAAGCATAAATATTTGAAAGTGTTTTCTGGGTGATACTGAGAGTAACCGTGTATACATATAATGCACGGCAACTAAAATATATGTTTGCAGCTGTTATTTCAAAAATAATGATGAATTGCTGTTTGAATATTTGATATGTCGCATTTCGTCGCAAGATTTGGCTCAAATAGTCACGTCATATGACAATTCAGAAGGATAAAATATTAAGCTGATAATATTTTATGCGACCATTGCTGTCTCTGATGGCTTTTTACTCGAATTTTTGAAATTATCTTGTATACCTTTTGGTTGAAGAATTGGACACGCATTTTGCGAAAAATATTTCAAGAAACAGTTACAAACTTTGCGTAAGAAAAATCCTTTCTAAGCGTGTACTCATAACAACACATTTGGATCCAATGAAAAATTTGTACTAAAGTGTTTTTAAGTAGGTTCAGTTGCCTTCATCAACTCCCCCCACTGGATTCAAACCTGTAATCAGTAAAAGTTGTTTCCAAACACCGTTATACTTCGTCTGCTGTAAGCGTAGGTAATTCTTATTGGGCCGCTCGTTTACCAATCATAAATACCATAAGTTCTATTTTTGAGACAACGGAATGAGGGGTAGTGAAAAAAATTCAACCCGATGGACTTTAGTCCATCGGGTTGAATTTTTATTACACAAGACAACCCTGTAGCCGCATTCTGGCTGGCAGTACCGTGCGACAAGTACAGGGTTGCTATACGGCGATCAATCAGCGCGCCAAATATCTTACTCGCGACCTCTCATTGGACGGTTATTTATCGTTGCTCCCTCGTTTAAAAATTTGGCGTGCTGATTCATCGATATGCAACGTAGTTTAAGGTCTGTTTAAAATGGCATCAAGAATAATTGATATATGGTTTCGGCAGATTTGATTAATCGATGTCGCTCCACTGATTTATCCATCTAAATCACACAATTTGCCAATTTCAACACAGATATTGAAATGCCAAAATAAAACATACTATTGGTTGTTTTATAAAAATATGTAATTTTATGGATATTATAACATAACTAAATTATTTTGACAAAACTGATTTGATAAACCTTAAGGCAGCATTACACAAGGTAACTCGGTCGCCGCATTCTGGCTGGCAATACCGTGCGAGAAGAACAGGCTTGCTATATGGCGATCAATCAGCGCGCCAGATATCTTATTGGCGACATTTCATTCGACGGTTATTTGTCGCCGCTGCCTCGTTTCCAACCATACAACAACCCTGTACTTGTCGCACGGTATTGCCAGGCAGAATGCAACGACTGAGTCGCCTTGTGTAACATCACCTTAAGGAGAATTGTTGAACATCTCGCAGTATGAGATGCCGCGTATTGTACTGTTGATCTTTTACGCAAACAAAGCTTAAAGATAAGTAAGAACAAACTCACTAAAAGATCAATGTTGTATTGCTACCACACAGAAGACTTTTAGAATACAAAGTCAGCACTAATAAGCAGTCTTCTTTGTGCCCTTTTCAAAATGCTTCTAAACAGCGATATTTAATTAAAAAGTGATATAGCCGCTATGACACATCTTATAAGAGGTCATTTAAATTATTTTTACATCCACGATAATATTCAGATGTTTTAATTGGAAAACGATTTTGTGTTAATTTGTGAATGACATATCCCTTTGCCTTTTATAATATACAACAAAGGATTTTATAACGATGTCATTTCAAGCATATAATATTTTTCCTTTTTTTACTTTATTTAATTATCTTTTTTGCCAAAAGGGCAACTGATGATGTAAGCCCAGTTCTTATTGGTATACGGAATTAGGGCAGCATCGGACGATGTCAGAAATTGAGGGGAGACCGTCTCGGACAGCGTGACGTTGAGCAATCCATTACACGCGGCATATGTGATGGTAAAATATGCGACCCGAAATTCCTGTGATCAAGACGTGCTCATTTCCATGGGCTCAGAGATCTGGAAAAACCTTCTCCTTCAGGTCTGTGCCTACATCGTAGAAGTGTGCCAGCAAGTGACGCCATCTATTGGTGAACGTGGCAACTTGAAAACAGATAAAATATTTTATCCCTCTGGAGAAGTATAAAAAAAAAAAATAGATAGAGTAATATAGAATAAAAAAGGAAAGAGTAATATGTGAATAGACCCGATCTGTTCTTATATTTTCCAAGAAGGTAAGGAACGAACAAACCATTTTTTCTACAAGCAGGATAACTGCGTTAGAAAAAAATTAAATTGTAACATATTGTTACGGGACGGCCGATGTGTTTGTCGTTGACAACTGACGGACGCCGACATGGGTTCTGTCGGAGTGAAAAAGGGGCCTTTATTGAAATCACCAGTCTGCTTGAAGTACAAGCACAGGCGTACAGAATACAAGTACAGGGATCGTCTTAGAAAGTCCTTCAAATAATTACGGGGTCATGGACCAGGCATACTGAGTCAGGATCAGGAAAGCAGGAACAGGATTCTGGAACACGACTATGCACAATTCAATCCGCAGGCGATCTCGAACGTTGCAGGAATCGCCGGCACACACGTTCCTCTATGAAGTCTCTCAGACTTCCATACGAAGCGTCTTGCTTCCAGGGGACGTCTCTCTCCCCAACATGGTCTACTGTTATCTCAAAAGGACCACTTGTCCACAGGAACTGTCCAAGGACCACAGGGATGAACTTTCCAGACGACTTGAATCGCTACAGGGGCTATGTCACTCCCCACCAAGTAACACCGTCGCAGAACATCACCCTCTCTCGCAGAGGTATCGCAGTCAAAGGAGAAATCACGATCTTCGCGGTCAGTTATCGCAGCTCTCTCCAGGATCTATCCAAGAGCTCTTCACTCTTCAACCAAATCTCTTGATTCCGACAAGACTCTCCAAGGCTTGGGAAGCTTGCTGTATATAACCCATGGGTGCAAGTTACGAGGTATGATCAAGGCGGAAAACATCTCTCTCTCGGCAGTATTTACAACTTAAAATTAATTTGCTTTCCTGCAGTAAGTGTTACGTTGCAGGGAAAAAATATTTACAGGCGACCAAACGGTTTAATAGACTTACATAGCTATATGGAATAATAACGTACAATAAATTGCTTAGTGATAAAATTTAACGTCGAAACACTTGTATTGTATAACAGTGGTAAAAATGTTGTTGAAATCTCTCTATTCTAAAAAAAAAAAATTAGATTTCTACTCCGCCCTATATAGGAATTCCTTGGGTCACCTGACTGTTATATTCGTATCGCAAAAATTACAAATCAAGGAAATATGAGATTCCCATGATTTGCAAAGAAAGTAAAAAAATAATAAAATTAATTTCAAACTAGAGGACCATTTAAAAGCTATTCTATGAGAAAATTAGTCTTTCTGAGAATTGGCTTGTCTAAAAAATATTTAATGTATTTAAATTTTTTTAATATCCAATTGCAAATATTGAGCAATACAATATACTTATAAAATATTGATGTTCATGCAAATTACTCATCGGTGGTAGATGGTTTAACATTTTTAATTTGACCAGAATTTAGAATAATAAAAAAATTTAAAAAATAAAATGAATGAAGTGAAAGAAATTTTCCTTCCCACTTCCGTCTTCGGGTATTTTCAAAAGACGGATTTCTGTCCTGTAGACGGAAAACTTGCACCCACGATTGCTCCGCAAGGAATGTTGGGATATTCTAGAAGATTCCTGCTAAGAGGATTCCAGAAGTTTCCCTATAGTATTTTGGCACCAAAGTTGGTCGCCAAGGTCGCCAAGCCCCTCTAGCATTGTCCTTTATAAACAGCCCTTATACTGCATTTAATTTCATGCTTAACGTAAAACTGTTTTCACTGCACGAGCCCTATTCTTGCAGAGAAGGCAAACAACAGATTTGTAACAATATAATGTGCAATTTGTTTTTTAATTTTCTGTTCTACGATATATATTTTCTATTAAATGGCCGTAGCTCATTTCAATAATTACAACATGACCAGTAAAAACATTAAAACATCGCAATGTACAATTTTCATATCTATTTATTTATTTTCCTATTGATGGCGTTTTGATACACGCAATGAAATAATCAAAAATATGCAATGCAGAAATTCAGTCGAAATTATTCAACTTCTAAGTTCAAACCAATAATTTCGTCACTATTGGTTTCAACTAGAAGTCTCTTTCCCAAACTGAATGTAACTTAATGTACGAAAATCTAAATAAACTGTAGTTAATGTGCTGAATTTATATTTTTGAAATTTGCACACCCCATAAAGGCGCATTTTTGATTCAAATCTGCTTAAATCGTCGATCGACAAAAATGTATTCATGAATATCAAATCCATTATTCTAAAGGAAAAGTTACACTTTTTGTTCTCGGAAGATTCGATTTATGTCAACTGAAAACACATTTGTCTTCTTTACGGTTCAAGAATGTGCTTTTTTTCCTACAACACTCATAAAACCCATTCCTTTTCAGTGCGACATTTCAATATTTATAGTTCATAATGCAGAATATATTTTGTATCAATTTAACTTCCGATGAAAAATGTTGAAATGACGTAACATAAAATGTGATTTTAATATAACACATTTAAAATCTCGTTTTGAATTAATCTTGAGTAAAAATTTTTTTGGAGTTTGAACACACATATTTTCATCCATTGTTTTCTGTAAAACCGTCTTAATATTTTTTACCTTCGATTGCATAACATCATGTTATGTCATACAGTTTTGTGATCTGGTGTTTAATAATACAACACTTTTGTTCAATACATATAACTATGAAATAAATATATTTCTCTGTTCCCTCTTCTTCTGATTGGCAACCGTCTTTGCGCGGAGTTTTCGCTTCCCACCGGGCTACTTTTAAAGATTTAAGAGATAATCGTTGTAACGTCTATTTTTAATCATCCCATATATTTTATGTCAAATACATTGTATCAATTAAAATAACGCAAATAAAATTCTGTGTGCTTTACAACCAGATGGGATTAATTACCACCCCTTAGAAATACGATACTGAGCATTTAGAAATATGATACAAGCAAACAGAATCTTTAAAGAAATAAAAAGCCCAAATTGCGAAGTTTGAGCCCGTAACATTGCTGAAGTAACTAGGGGAAAATAGGGAGGTTTGACCCACCCTACTTTTTTCATATTTAAACATTTATTCAACTGATGAGCAGCAGATGGCAGAACAATATCAAGTAGAATAATATGGTATTTCTGTTTGTTAGTCATCTGCAAATAGAATCTTGGAGTAATCACAAGTGATAGTGTTTTCAGCCCAAAAAGTTTTTTTTCCACCCATGCCTGTGTAGAAATTTGTAAAATTGTCCATGTGGACGGAATGCAATGTGTAAAACATATGTTATCAAAATTTGAGTGTAATGGCACAGGCAATGGTTAAAAGAACACCACGTGTAGGTATTATTACAGGAAACATGGTGGTTTGCGCTTCGTGCAAAGTAAAGTATCTCTCCTGTGCCATTTGCTGGCAACATATAAAGAATTAGGAAGTGGATGCAGGAGCATGCCGTGGCATGAATATAGAATTACGTTTTATTGTTTGAATACTTAAATTAGCATGCTAAAAGAAAATGAAGTTGCTTTTTACTTAAACTTGTGATTTTAGTGTGTTTTTTTAACTATTTTCCAACATGATTGTTAAGGGAGGTTTGACCCACCCTACTTTTTTCATATTTAAATATTTATTTAACTGATGAGCAGCAAATGGCAGAACAATATCAAGTAGAATAATACGTTATTTTTGTCTGTTAGTCATTTGAAATTATAATCTAGAAGTAATAACAAGTGATAGTTTTTTCAGTCCAAAAATTATTTTTGCTGCTGCAAGTTTATCTCTCCTGTACCATTTGTTAAATAAAAAAGTTTTTGTTTTCTTTTTAATACAATTATTGTCTATTGCTTGTAATAATTTATCTCTAGACATCTAATTATTGCACCATGGCTTTTATTAACTTTAAATTCATGTGGATCAAACCTTCCTCATAGTGGGTCAAACCTCCCCACTTGAGGGAGGTTTGACCCAATTTGGCCACTCTTGAAAAATCAAAAATTAAAAAAATGTAGATAATTTAAGAGGAACAAAATGATGTAAAAAGATGCCAAACATTATAAGCTAACAAATAAAATCAAATTCGAAATTTGTTTATGTCCTAAAAAAATAATAAAAATTATTTGTGAAAAGTGGGTTAAACCTCCATAGTTTTCCCTATACATCGTAAACCTTTAAAAACGCGATTACATACACCAGTACAACTTTCATTTCAATGACTTAATTTACAACCGGATTCAAGCAAGGTATACACGGTTATAATCAGCACAAATAAAACTTTCGTCTTACTTTCGCCACCGAATCCTCTTATCTACAGTATATAAATTCTGATATCCTATAGTAATTGAGCTTTAACCCAATTCCGTTGCATGCACTTTCTTCTTTCTGTTTCTGTTTCCATATAGCTTACGATTTATTTGACTTTTTTATGTTTTCTCCAAGCTTTTCTTTACATCAAGACTTTTGTTTTCCACTTCTCCATTATTTCGGTACCGTAACTTACCCTTTCGTACCCTCTTCCGGGCTTCTAATTTCATTTCTGGTGACGTTACAAGAAATTTTATGTGTAGAATGTTTGCCTTTTTCCATTCAGAAGTTTTCTCGCCAGATTTATGCCAGTTTCGTACAGGAACTTGAAAGGAGTGTTAATAAGGATGAATATATAGATCATCAAAATGTGTACAAATTTCCGTTGAGGCCAAAAGGACGCCTGACCGTTACATTTTATTGCAAACTAGAAGATTTCTTGTCCAGAGGATTCTAAAAGATTCCTATAGTAATCCTGTTGTAACTTCGTTAATTTTTGTCCCAGAGCTTCGGAACTTAGTCTACTCTAGGTAAGACTTTGGCGCCAAATTTCTTCGCCAAGCTTGCCAATTGGCGATGGTTTTCGTCGCCAAACCATTCTAATATTTTTTTTTTTATATACGGCCCTTATACTACATTTAATTTTTTAATTTAGAAAAGAGCTAATACCTTTTAATGCAAATTTCTACTGCTCATTCTTTTCAATCTGGGAACAAGATTCTCAAAACCATTAATTCTTAG
>Ga0068630_1000495_pt1 | contig 12324 bp, 3 predicted proteins | sample InSIn4gowninarea_FD_77433 | JGI IMG/M metagenome (GOLD analysis project Ga0068630, IMG submission 77433) | Clean room microbial communities from NASA Spacecraft Assembly Facility at Jet Propulsion Laboratory, Pasadena, California, USA -... ... | reverse complement strand
TGTAAAAGACATACTAAAACAATTGAGGCTAATAAAAATTTTTTCATAATTATACCTGCATTTTGTTGATTGTAGATGATTATATTTTATTTTCTGATGGAAGTTTTCTCAATATGCTCATTGTCACCTTTCCTTATTGGGTGATCAATACTTTTTGATTTTTAAAAATGTCTGCTCCGGCAACATGTAAGAAGTATTGCCCGGCAGCTAACCCGGCAATGTTTAATTTAAGATAGGTTGTTCCCTTTTTTACATCGGTATTTTGCTGCTTTACAACCCTTCCTGAAAGGTCGGTTAACAACAGGTTTAGCTGGGCATTTTTATCAATACTTACCGCAACGTTCAACACGTTGTTAGCCGGCACAGGATAGACGGTTATTGCCGGTTGTTTCGGCTGGCAGTTTGCTTGTTTGATACCCGAATAAGTATAGGTTCCGTCTTTGTCCACCTGCTTTAATCGGTACAACGCATTGCTCCCATCAGCATCTGTAAAGGCATAGTCTTTTTTGGAAGAACTACTGCCGGCTGCTTTTATTGTGTATACCTTATTCCATTGTCCATTGATGTTTTTCTCTACATCGAAGTGGCTGCCGTTCACTTCGGTTGCTGTCTGCCAAACTAATTTAGCGCCGGCATTAGTGCATGTAACATCAAATGCGGATAATGTGACGGGTAATACTGATTGACTGAAAATGTACAACGAGCCTGAAACGTCTTTAAACCTTCCATTATCTGCATTTACATGAATTTGGTAGCGGCCAATGGTAAAGCTGTCTGTGGCCGAAGGCGACATAAACGAATAGCTGATCTGCTTTGTTTCACCCGGCTGAATTGTTCCTCCATATATAGAGTCTGTACTTGTAAGAACAAACCCTTCAGTTGGCGTGCTTATTTTAAAGCTCACGTTTGTTTGAGCTTCTGCACCGTAATTTTTAAATGTATAGGTAACCGTGGCTGTTGAACCGGGTTTGCGATTGTGGCTGATCTTATAACTTTCCTGTACCAGGTAAGCTGGTGCGCCAATATCGTTATTGTTGATGTCATCAATCAGGCTGGCAATGCCGGTAAGAGACGAATCGTTTAATGTTTTGATTTCATTGGCAAGGCTGTTTAACTCAGCTAAATAGGGGGGTTTGTCGGTATCCCATGCAAATGCATCGTTTTGGTAGAACAAAGCATTTCTTAAGGTATACTGCTGCGACACAAAAGAATCGATCACCCTATTCAGCTTTGCTCCAAATCCCGGTATTGTTGTAACTGCCTTGTTCGTAGAAGCCCACAAGGTATTTGTCATCTTTATCATTTCATCGGTATATAAAGAGTCTTCGTCTAAGAACTCGGCAAACTTCTGATCGTAGGCAGCCTTATTGTACGAAGGTGAATTGTATACGGCTTGCAGTTCACTAAGTTTTTGATTATAGCTGTTTTTGCGCTCAAGTAATTTAGCCGGCGATAATTGTAAATTGGCATCGCGACGAACACCTCCTGCATTGTTGCGGTTTAACCCTGCCTTTACTATCACTTTGTCACTCAGCAGCACTTCGTCGTAAGAACCCCTCGCGCCTTCATATACGGCCCCCACCAAAGCCGCTGTTTTTACCACTTTTGCAAATAAGCCAATGCCTTTAATGAAGGCTGAAGCCCCTGGCCCACCTCCTAATGCAGCTATTTCGTCTATTGCATCCGCCGTAGCAGCAACAGCATCACCAACTTTTGAAGCTGTGGTAAGCAGACCTATCCAGTCTTTATAATAGGTTAGGGTATCGGTACCATATTTAACCAGCGAGTTAGCTGAAGGGCTATAAAGGTTGTCGAATGTTTCTGTGTAGGTGTAGCCCGACCTGGCGTTTTTACTCGCATCCGCTGTTCTTTCAACAAAGTCATAATGCCGGGTACGGGCAAAATACTCTTTGTAAAAGGTTGCTGCCAGTTGGGCTGCGGCAATCTTTTTAATATTATCTAATAAGGCTTTTCTGCCCATCTGGTTCAAACCATCTACTCCATTATTTAATTCAAGTGCATCAAATAGCAGGTCTGCCTGGTCGTTAAAAATGGTAACGGTCAGGTCAAAAATGTATTTAATGTCGGGGTCGGAAATAGATGAGGAGACTTTGCCAAATATTAGATTTAAACCTTCTTTCAACACTTTTAACATAGCTACCTTTTTCTTGAGTTCTAATCTAAACTGGCTCTTGTCTTCATAGGGGCTGGTTGTAAAGGAATACTCAACAGTGTGGTCTAATGACTGAATAGCATCAAAAGTGTTTGTTATCATATCGTTGAATAAATCGGTTGCAAAACCTCCCAGGTTGTACACCGTTGCCAGGGATGTATAGTAGTTGGCCAGGTTTTCCACCCGCTTGTCGTGGTCGGTCTTTATGCCTGCCGCATCATAAAAAGGCTCAAACGCCACTTCAAAGCCGTCTGTAATAAAGCCTTCACGGCATGCATCTATTTCTATAGTAAATGGCAGCTTAATAGGAAAGCACCTTTTTTCCAGTTTTGGTTTAAATGCCTTTAACTCCCGTATTAAACTATCGGGCATTAATATGGGAAGCATCAACGTATGATTTTTAATGTCGTTGTAGATATACTTCATGGTTTTGCCATTCCGTTGAAATGCCACCTCTACAGTGTAAACCTTACTATCCTCAGCTTTCTTTAGTTCAAATATTCCATCCGCGTCTGGTGTAACAATCTCTTCCTCTGCGCCGTCCTTAAACAGCCGTACCCTTACCTCGCCACTCAGCGGCTTTTTCTGTAATCCTGCATAAGTGTTGGTGCTGTCCAGGTTGGTAAACACATCAAACACAACACCCTTAATAAACGGCTCGCTTTTGTTCATAAAGGTTACTCCGCCCGCCGAAGTGATCAATATTCTTCCGTTCTTATCGTCGTAGGCGACACCGGTAATATTGTTGCTGGGCAACCCGTCTGCTTCAGTATACAGGGTGTACGAGCTGGGGTTATCAGGGCTCGACGACGGGTAGAAATCCCGTGAAAGAAATTCCAGCAGTCCGCTGCTGGTTCCTATATAAACATTGCCATACTTATCACTTGCAATAGCATTTTGATTAATTTGGGTCCCCGGAGGTATTTTACTTTCCCAATTCATCCTGAGCCACTCTTCACCTCTTTTTATATACAGCCCTCCCTGCCGCATGCCCACCCACAGTTGGCCAAAGCGGTCGTAATGAAGCGCCTGCGCAGTAAAGTTGTTGTCAAGAGCGGGTACATTATCACGATCGTAAGCGGTTATGTATTTGCCGGCAGCGGTGTATTCAAGAATTTGTGATTTGCCGTCATTCAACCTTACCGATACCCAAACTTTTCCATTGCCACCGGTTATAGCATCAGCCGTAACCGGCGATGTGCTGATGTTGGAAAAACCTTCTCTAATATTGGTAAAGTACGATTCGAAAGGGTTGAGCCCAATGCTGAGCCCACCCCTTAAACCAGCGTTAGCCGACCTGTATGAACCTTGGGCTGCCCAAACCCGCGGCTTGTCGCCATTTGCTTGCTTTTTACTTCTGTCGGGGTATACTGCACGCACATTGCGGCTCCATATATCTGCACCGGTATTGGTACCAGGCACACTGTAAAACTCCATACGAATGTCGCTGCCTACAGGAAAATAGTTTATGCCCCCGGCAATGTTGGTCGACACGTTTCCTGTGCTTTGTGTGCCCGACTGCGCAATCCAGATACCACTGTCACCATCCGCTTTTATGTCGTTAATAAAGACATTGGTCAGCTTATCCGATTTTCTCCAAATGTTGAAACTGTCGCTGTAAGTGTACAATCCTCCATATTGCGAGCCAGCCCAAATCACGTTGTTCTTACCTACTCCAATGCATTTAAAATTATTGGTAGTAAAAGCGTCCGCCTCAAATGTGCCTTGTTTAAAGTTCTTAAACAATGGCGGGTTTTGTGCCAATAAAAATGCCGGTAGCAGTGCAATCGACAAAAGAGTAAATGTTACTTTCATTCGTATGTTTTGTGCTTATACATCGCATCGCAATCCTGAATGTCATCATGAGTAAATCTTTTTTGTTTACCGGCATTCGTTTTTAATTCAGCTCCGGTTGTGTCACTCACTTGTACTCCTGATGCTTTTTGCAGCTTTTTTTATGACCTCTTGAACACGAGGATTAGAACAATCACCAACACTATATTCTGCAATGGATAGAGTAGCGAGATATTATGTTGGTGAATAGAATTACAAACAGTACAAGAGTGCTCTTGTACTTTCATTTAAAACGCAGCATTCTTTAACTGCATTTCTAGCGGTCGTTCCATCATTTTATTGGTTGCGGAGCCTGCAGGAAAAATCTGCTGTCTGAAAGTTAAAGACTGCACCAAAGCAGTGAATACATTGCTTCATTTCGTTCGCCATCATGAAGGTTTGCTCCTTTAACAACTTAACCTGTTTCATTCTTCTCTTTTTTTAGCACTGCAAAAAGTATTTATTCAACATGATGACATTTTAATTTTTAACCGATGTGTTGACGGGCTTAATTGTGTAATCAGTATCAGAGGCGTGTGCTGTTTTTGAAAAGCCGATTAAAAACAAACCGCACAAGTGTGCGACGCAACGGCTGTTGAAGCGTGAAAAAATGCCGGGTTCATAAAAAGAAAAATACAACCGCAGCAACTGCTTATGACGAAAGTTTTGATAAGAAAACATTTTACCATCGCGCATGTGTGGCTAACCGTCTTGCTGCTTTTTGTTGCAGTTCCCCTTTTTGCACAACCCGCTAACGACAATTGCAGCAATGCTCAAACTATTAATGTTACTAACGGCGGATTTGGTTTGGGCACTTTTACTTCCTCTACCAACGACCTTTCAAACGCAACCTTGCAAAGCGGCGAAACATTTGCGCCGGCAATATTGGTAGCTGGGCAAAATAAAAAGTCGATGTGGTATAAATTTACCCTCCCCACCACACGGGCGGTAAGGGTTACGCTGGCCCAACCCGGTACTACTATTAAAGCCGGCGACGCGGGGTTCGCAGTGTACAAATCAAATATTTGCCTGCCTTCGAATGCTAATATTAGTACCAAGCTAACGCCTATTGGTACGTTTGGAAATACTTATCATCCCTGCGTTGATTCGGGTGTTTATTACATACAGGTTTCGGGTAACAACAATGCAAACGGGCTTTTGTATATAGACGTAAACATTTCTGATACCACCGGTGCATTGTACGATCATCCAGCACAGGCCTATAATTTTGGAGTAGTTTCGCCTAACAGTAAATATGTTGATTACACCATTGGTTGCCAGTCGATAGAAGATGCAAGTGAAGTTTGTACGGTATTGCAAAACGCGACCCAATACCATAAAAGCTCGTGGCATACGTTTACTACGCCGGCCTACTTCGATTATTTGTCGGTTATATTATCAAATGCGACCAGCTCCTATTTTGAGAATTGGAATATTTATAAAAAATTTGGGTATACCCTGTATAAAGGCAATGCCGTTACGACCCCTATAGCTTCATTGGTCTCGGTTGGCGGCTGCGATTCGATCGAGACTAATGGCTACTATGCAGCTTATAAAATGTACAAGTGCGGCGACCTTGAACCCAACACGACCTACAGCATACAGTTGTTTGCACATGAAACCTTCAATTCGGATGTAAGACTGGGAGTTTACACGGGCGGACTCGCACCGACTCAATCTCCGCTGCCGGTTTTAACGGCCTCTAATAATTTTGGAACACTGGCATCGAGCAATAGCGGCACATCTAAATCACTCACCGACTTTCTTGGGTGTAACAGTCGCCACGGCGCATCTTCGTGCAGCCCTGCATTGCCTGCTAATGGTTTTATATTTAATAATAAGAAATATAACCTGAGCACCTTCTTCACCTTTACATTAAACACTACGGCTAATGTTGACTTTTATACCTATCCTGTTTCACCAACGTATTGCGGGCCGGCACCCGTTTTCCGTCTTTTTAAACAGGGCTTAACAGCCAACTGCAGTGATTTGAACATGGCCAACTTAATGGGCACCTACACTTATAGTTCTGCGGTTGACTGTTTATTGCCTGGCACATATACGGTGCAGGTTTCGGGTACCGATACTACAATTCCTGCTACTTCTTTTAGTTATGCCACCGCCCTTTATAACAGTGCCGAATGCTTGTCGTCAAACCTGGGTACTAAAATACAATTGGTATTAACGGCCCGAACACGAATGGGTTTTAACAAGTTTTCGTTGGATAAACCGGGTGCTTATGATACCATTAACCGGGTAGGTAACGCCATGGCACCTTTAATAAGTGGCAATGTTTACCAAATGAAGATTGATACTTTTGGCTGTATCAATACTGTGCTTCCGCCCGACACTACCTGCGGTGTTGGCAATAATAAAGTAATGTACAGGCAGTTCGTTGTTGCAGATAGTGGTATAGCCAGCTTTTCTGCGCTGGACTGGTACTATCAATACAAATTGTACAAAGGTGATGCAAATGTTTTGGCTACCAGTCAAAATGCGCATACACACCCAACGGTTATTAACGGCCTGGTAGCGCAGACGCAGTGTTTGAATTATACTTATTCATGTACTCCTAAAAATGTGTGCGTTACACCTGGCACATACACTTTTGCCTCATTTGGCTCAGATGCTGACATTGGAGGTACAGATCGCCCTTCTGTTGGTTTTAATGTTGCAAATACCAAACATCATAATTCTGCTCTTGCACAGGATATGGGAAGCATTTTGGATAGTGTACCTGCAGGTGGTGGATCACGAGTAAGCGACATTGATTCTTTTAGTTGCAGAGACAATGCTGTTCCAATTAACGGCTATACACCTTGTAAAATCAACAATATTGATGCGACCAAAGCTATATACCGTCAATTTTATTTAAAAGAAAGTGCCCTGGTGTCTATCATCAGTAATAATGCTTGTGGTTTTGCTACGGGCACACGAACTTTATTTTCAGGCAAAGCTACCGATGGATTATCTGGGTTAATACCTATGGGTGGAAGGTGGAATTGCTTTAACAGCACTACCTATTCTGCCTGCGAATTATTGCCTGCCGGGTGGTATACCGTGATATCTTATGGCAGCGGACCAACTTACGCTAACCCCATGCAGAATGTAAACCAGGATGGGCTGTATGGAAGCTCAACGGGGCAAAAAGACCAGTTTACCATTACAGTTACGGTATGTGCTTCGCCAAAATATAACCGTCCTTATAAAGCTTCTGTAGATGCTTCGAAACAACCCCATCTTATTGAATGGAAAGAACGTGTGGGAAGTACTCCTGCTTATCCGCGTACCGACACAACGTATACTTTGCCTACAGAAAATTTTAATTGTATTGATGATACTCCTTTCACTTTTATAGCCTGCGACACTATCGTAAAGAAGGTAGCGTACTATGTTTTCAAAACAACAAAAGAAACCTATGTTGAGATTAACACTTTCAATCAATGGGGAATAGTTTATGCTTTTGATGTTCGCACAGATTCAGCTTTGCTGGCAACTGCAACACCAATCCAACCATGCGTAAAAGGTAATAGTAAAATTCAGTTGTGCCGGCTGCCTGCCGGTACTTACACACTGGTGATACTTGCAGGATCGTCTGCAGTATGCAGTAGCGTATCTCCTAAAATTTATGTTGACCAGGTACGGGAATCGCGTTTCGATCATGCTAAAAAAGCGTACGACTTCAGCATTGTTCCATCTGATAGTAGCTGGCACAGGGGGAAGGTGGGCGAAGTAAACCCCCAAAACCCCGGAAGGGCTGGCAGCAGCGATTTCTTTTCATGCACTACTGGCACACAGCCTACTGATCCCACCAATGCAAAATGTACTTCAGACGACATTTACAATATGTACGATCCATCTAAATTATACATGTATCAGGGTGATATTGGCAACGCCCCCGAAATAGTCAGAAGAAATCTTTGGTACACCTTTGTAGTAGATCGGCCTGGTCGTGTATATGTAAAAGTTGAAAATAAAACACCGACTAAATTCCCTCCCTACCGTTTTGCTGCCTACAGCAGTGATGTTAACGGCAACTTGTCTTTTGTAGACGTTGTTAACTCCGGGCAGGTAGATTCAAGCATGATGCAGGGCTTGAAATTAATTGGTCATAATGGAACGCCAAATTACTGTAATGCATACGACGAGGGCATTAACTTCTATCGCGACCCCTGTACCCAGTTTGAGCCGCAGCGGTACTATATATTGGTAGAAAACCGAAATCCGTATGGCTATTACAATTACGATGTAATGAACCCCAACAACCAGTTGGAAGTTGCCATTATGATTGACTCAGCAAGCCTCGTCCTTCCGAAATACGATCATTACTACAAAGCTTATGATTTTGGAAGTGTGGGGGTTGGGAAACATACAGGCGGTACCGATAACTTTTCTTGTGCTACACGTAATACAAAAGATCCTATAAGTGGTTATGCAGCTTGTAACAAAACACTTTGGTATAAATTCACGTCTACGGTTACTGGTAACGTGCGTTATAGAATTAAGGTGAATGGTGTTGTTAAATATACCATCAGCGATATTCGTTTGTTTCAGGAAGTAAAGGCAGGAGATTCCACATCTGCAGGATTGATCTACCAGGCAGGAGACACTTACAGGGATACTGACAATACTTATTGGACTCAACATTGTATCTCGCCCGGTACATGGTACCTGTTGCTTCCGGGGTGTAACCAGGTAAATGAGTATGTTTTTCCTGAAATAGAATTGGTAGAACAGGAAGGCGATTTTTGTTCAAGACCAATGGTTGTTGCCATGTCTGGCGCTGGCACAACTTCTTCAAAGACCATTATCAATTGCCATACGATCGGCACCGATTACGGTGAATTCAATCCCACGCTTACCTGCCCCGTAAATGGTGCTACTAATAAATACAAGTCTTCTTGGTTTCGACTTGATATTTCGGGCAAGGATACACTGGATGTAACCACCTATGTTTCAGAAAACACCAATGTACTTCCTGCAGATATAAAATATAGAATGATGACCGGCAACTGCGATGCGATGCAGGAGCAGAGCTGCGTACTGGATGCACAAACACAAAACACCTACAAATGCCTCACCGTGGGTAGTTATTATTTCCAGGTGTTTGTGCCGGTAAATACAACGCCAACAGGTTCTACACAGGTAACCGGCGATATACAATTGCAGCTATCGTCTATTAAGCATGCTGATACCTGTGCGCCAGCCAGCAACTGTTTGGCGAATGCCAACTTTATTCCTCAATTTGATTGTAATACAGATAGTGCAGTGAGATTTGTAAACTTTGCTACTTATGGCGCATCTATTCGTTATCAATGGGATTTCGGCTATGGTGGAGAAACCTCAAACGAAGTATCTCCGACCTTTAATTATCCTCAATTAGCAACAGCTCAAACGTACAATGCTACATTACGCGTGTTAAATACGGTTTGCGACGGCAAAGATTCTGTGACTATACCAATTACGATTCCTGCGCGGCCGAAATTTACTTTAGGAGCTGATACTTCTTTATGCAAGGGTGGTACGATTACATTAAACGCCACGTCATACCCAGGTTCAACCTACAGATGGAGTACCGGCGCTACTACATCAACCATATCTACTTCAGGCTCGGGGATTAGAACTTATTGGGCTAAGGTTACGTACGATGGCTGTTCATCAAGCGATACAATCAAGGTTTATGTAAATAGCATTACATCGCGTAAGCAAACAAAGGTTTTATGTAATGGCCCCGCGCAACTTACATCAGACCGCAATCAACAGGAAGAACACAACTGGAGTACCGGTGAGACCACTTCATCAATCGAAGTGACCGATCCTGGAGAATATTACAATACAATGGTATGGAATGGATGTACTATCACCGATACCTTTTATGTAATCGGACCAAGGCTTCCTTTTGGAGCCGACACAGCCGTTTGTTTAAAGCAACCCTATAAGCTGAATGCTTTTGCAGACGGTGCTACAAGTTACTTGTGGCACAACAACTCCACGGCATCGTTCTTTAATGCCAATTCGCCGGGTACCTATTGGGTGGAGGTTAACTATAATGGTTGTCGCATAAGAGATACGATTGTATTATCAGAAACAACACCGGTTATAAAAAACATGAATGCGGCCATTTGCAGTGGTGAAATCTATACTTTGCCATCCGGCAAAACCGTCAATACCCCTGGTCTTTATAACGATACGATAAAGTATGCGGCGGGATGCGACAGTCTCATCACTTCAGTAAATATATCTGTCCGTACCGTCGCCACAAGTAGTATAAGCGTCTCAATATGTGCAGATGAAATGTATAAATTACCATCAGGAGTGATGGTAAATAAACCCGGCATTTATAATGACACAATTCGATTCGCTACAGGATGCGATAGTCTTGTCTCAACCATACATTTAAGCGTAAGATCGTTGGCGATGAACAAAATGAAAGTCTCCATTTGTTCGGGACAATCATATACACTCCCTTCAGGAAAAGTGCTAAACGCTTCAGGCATTTATGCTGACACTTTAAAATATGCTGCCGGTTGTGACAGCATGATCAATACAGTCGAACTGCTCGTCGGCACTGTTCTTCGAACCACTACGAACGCAGCAATTTGTACCGGACAATCTTTTACACTTCCATCCGGCAAAACCGTTCATGCATCGGGCATTTATACTGACACCGTAAAATCTATTGCCGGTTGTGACAGCCTGATCGCCGTAGTTGAATTGAAAACAAACGACGCAAAAAGATCCGCGATAACTGCAGCGATTTGCAACGGTAATATATATAGGCTCCCTTCGGGCAAAACGGTAAGTACACCGGGCTTTTATACCGATACCATTCGCTACGCTGCAGGATGTGATAGTTTAATTACTTCGATAAAGCTTTCAGCAAGCACTGTTACCCGCAATAATATAAACAGCTTACTTTGTTCGGGTAAGACCTATATACTCCCCTCGGGAAAAATTGTGACTATTGCAGGAACTTATAATGATACCCTGAGATACGCTGCAGGATGTGACAGCCTTATTACAACCATTTATTTAACCGCAAGAGCTGTAACAACAAATCACACACGCGCCTCTATTTGCGAAGGCACTTTTTATACTTTACCATCAGGTATAACCGTAAGACATTCCGGCACCTATAACGATACGTTGCGTTATATCTCGGGTTGCGACAGCCTGATTAATTCTCTTACTTTACAGGTTAAAGCAGCCAGCAGAGTTTCGCTTAATCGATCCATTTGTATTGGAGAATTCTATACTCTACCCTCAGGCAAAATAGTTACTTCTTCGGGTACTTATACCGATTCTTTTACCTCGCAATCGGGGTGCGATAGTATCATTACAACTGTATTAACGGTAAATGCAAAACCTGCCGTGTCAATCGCCAAATCGAACGACATAAATTGCAACCACCCATCAGCAACTCTTACTGCAACCGGTGGAAGCAAATATGAATGGTGGCCCACGCAATCATTAAGCCTTCCTGCACAAAGCAAAACAACGGCTACACCAGCCACAACCACCCTTTATAAAGTACGGGTAGCATCGTCTTGGGGATGCGTGGCAGAAGATAGCATACTGGTCAGCGTAAACGCCGACCAGGGATTATTTTTATTGCCCTCGGCATTTACGCCTAACGGCGATGGTAAAAATGATTGCTTTGGAGTGAAATCGTGGGGATCTATCTCAGAACTGAACTTCTCCATCTATCATCGAAACGGCCAGTTGTTATTTCACACGAGTGATCCCACAAATTGTTGGGACGGCACTTTCAAGGGAGAAAAGCTTGAAGGAGGTACGTACGTTTACCAGGCATCAGCAAAATCCTCCTGCGGAAATGTTTTTCGAAAGGGCACGGTAGTATTGATCAGGTGATTGATCAAGCCTTCACTTCCTACTGCGGATTCAACCCTCTGTAATTTTTAACTGCTCTGCAAGGAACGGAATGAATTTACGTAAACAACTTTTCCCGATGCAGGGAAGCCGTCTTTTTTCCTGCCCTCGTTTAACGTACGTCTTTATATTAAAAGGAAAGAGGCTGCCTCTAATTTTTGAGACAGCCCCAAAAGGCAAGCAATCATCCGGCTAAAACAAGAAACCCGGCGCTTTAAACGGCCTCGGTTTATGCAAAGGATTGTAAAACATTTACAGCAGGTAAAAGGCCTTTTTATGTTTCACTGCGCCTGTTGCATAGGTGTCAATGAGCATATTGAGAAAACTTCCATCAGAAAATAAAATATAATCATCTACAATCAACAAAATGCAGGTATAATTATGAAAAAATTTTTATTAGCCTCAATTGTTTTAGTATGTCTTTTACA
>Ga0068630_1000494_pt1 | contig 12334 bp, 11 predicted proteins | sample InSIn4gowninarea_FD_77433 | JGI IMG/M metagenome (GOLD analysis project Ga0068630, IMG submission 77433) | Clean room microbial communities from NASA Spacecraft Assembly Facility at Jet Propulsion Laboratory, Pasadena, California, USA -... ... | reverse complement strand
GAGGAAAATAAGATGTTAGAAATGTTCAAAAAGTTAATTGGTGATAAAAAAGAGTACAAAATGATGATGGCACGAGTTGAGGCTCTGCCAGAGGACTACCAATTTGTATTTAAGAAAATTCAAAACTACATGTGGAATTTTTCAGCGGGTAACGGGATGGATATGTTACACATACAGTATGAATTAATCGATTTGTTCGAAGCGGGTGCAGCGGAAGGAAGACAAGTGCTTGACATTACTGGGGATGACGTGGCTTCCTTTGCTGACGAACTAGTGGCAAATGCTAAAACTTACGTCTCCAAGTATCGTGAAGATTTGAATGAAAGTATTATGAAGAAATTGAGAAAAAAATAAATGGAATAAGTAGTACCGACTGATTAGCTGGTTACACATATGAATTGCCATCATAGCTATTCAGTTATATTTTTAACTCGGTACTAAGTAATACAGAATATCAGTGATACTAAATAGATAGAGGTAAATAAATAGTCTTCGCAAAACATTTTTATAGGGAGGAAAAAAGTATGAGTCATGCAGCGATTTCTGTAAAAGGCTTGAAAAAATCCTTTAAAGATAAGGAAGTTTTAAAAGGGGTAGATTTTGAGGTGCAGCGTGGAGAAATTTTCGCGCTGCTAGGCTCAAATGGAGCGGGAAAGACGACAACGGTCAACATCCTTTCGACACTAATGAAGCAAGATAGCGGTGAAGTAAGTATTTGTGGATTTGATGTACAGAGTCAATCAGATCATGTTCGTCAAAGTATCAGTTTGACAGGGCAGTTCGCAGCTTTAGACGGTATGCTGACTGGGAGGGAAAACTTGATAATGATCGCCAAATTACGTGGTGTTTCCAATCCCGCTCAAGTTGCTGACAATCTACTTGCAAGATTTAGCCTGACTGATGCAGCAAACCAAAGGGCAGATCAGTATTCAGGCGGGATGAAGCGCCGGCTTGATATCGCGATGAGTTTGATTGGGGCGCCAGCAGTTATTTTTCTTGACGAACCAACGACTGGACTTGATCCTGAAGCGCGAATCGAAGTGTGGGATACAGTCAAGGAACTTGCTGGTAGCGGTACAACTATTTTGCTTACGACTCAGTACTTGGAGGAAGCAGAACAACTGGCAGACCGTATCGCTATTTTGCATGGTGGAAAAATTATTACGACAGGTACTCTTGCTGAACTAAAAGAGATGTTCCCGCCAGCAAAAGTGGAGTATATCGAGAAGCAACCGACATTGGAAGAAATATTCCTTTCGATCATTGGCAAAAAGGAGGAGATGTAAATGAAAAGTAAAACAGGTGTATTACTAGGTCGTTTAATGCGTAACATTATGCGCAGTCCGGATACAATTATTACAGTAGCGATTACACCGATTATGATGATGCTATTATTTGTCTACGTGTTTGGCGGCGCAATAAAAACTGGAACGGAAAACTACGTTAATTATTTATTGCCGGGAATTTTGCTAATGGCTATCGCATCCGGTGTAGCTTACACTTCCGTGCGACTCTTTACGGATGTAAAGAGTGGGCTGATGGCACGTTTCATTACGATGCCTATTAAGCGCTCATCCATATTGTGGGCTCACGTTTTAACCTCTCTAGTTGCTAATGTACTTACTATCGTGGTGGTTATTCTTGTTGCACTCTTAATGGGTTTCCGTTCCAGTGCTAATATTCTAGATTGGCTCGCGGTAGCTGGGATACTTGGGATGTTTACGCTGGCGCTAACATGGCTAGCTATCATTCCAGGATTGAAAGCGAGGTCTATGGAAGGGGCGACTGCTTACTCGTACCCGCTAGTTTTTCTTCCATTTATTAGTTCGGCCTTTGTGCCTACCGAAACGATGCCAAAAATTGTTCGTGCGTTTGCAGAGAATCAGCCTGTAACTTCAATCGTGAATGCGATCCGTGCTTTATTATATAAAGGAACTGTTGGCAACGACATTTGGATTGCACTCGCTTGGTGCGTAGGTATAATGATTATTTCTTACTTTTTCGCCAGTAAAGCATTTAAACGTCAGTTAGGGTAAGAAACGAGATAAACGAAACCTTCAGGAATAATATATATTTAGAAAAGCACGGGAGATTTTCCGTGCTTTTATTATTTATCATGCTCTCATTGTAGTAAATGAAATGGTATTTAAAAATAGGATAATTATCCAGTGATAAAGCTTAATATTTGAGGCTCACTGCTTATGGAATGTATAAGCACACTCGTTTTTGTAAATATGCTAATACTTCATCGGGTATTTCTTTGATTTTAATATCCTTCCCTAGAAAAAGCAGCCAATTTATTATTTCCGTCACTTCATCGGGATTGTTAACATTGATAAAAGTTTTTAAAATGGCTGTAGATTGGTAAGGATTAGTATAAGATATTGAAATTTTTAAAGGATGGTATTTTTTGAACTGGGCAATTGCTTTTGGTCCAAGTTCAAGTACCAAGTTGATTATTTCGTCCTTCTTACTTAGTTTTTCTAAAATCTTTTTCTTATTTAGCCTTTTGTTCGTCGTGTATGGTTCGATATTAATGAGATCATCGACAGGAAACATCATCTTCTTTTCTTTTTTTAAGTCAAACCCTTCAATGATCCAATGGCTTTTTTCTTGATAAAGGTGCAATAGATAAATTGGATAAGTCTTGATTTCTTCATCTTCTTTCATAGTAATCAATAAATGGTTATCCAAAAGAAGGATTTGAATGAGTTTTTCTAACATAGGATGGGGGAGATCAGAAAGCTCAAGTAGATCGGGATTATGAGGGTTAGTCCCTTGGAAAAGCAAGAGTTGATTTAAAAGAACGAGATCATCTTGCTGGGTTTCTGAGATGAGTCCTAGTAGTTTTTCGGCTAAAGATTGACGACTCTTTAGGTAGGGAAGTTGTTGATTCCTCGTAGCCATAAAGGCAATAAAAAGAGCTTTCACTTCATTATCAGTAAAGCGAACAACGGGCAGGATAGAGTTGTGCATAACAAAATATCCCCCGGTCCTCCCAACTTCAGCGACAAGTGGCATTCCCATAGCTTCGATTTCTCTAATGTCTCTAATAGCTGTCGACCGTGATATGTTAAATTCTTGTATGATTTCAGAAATTGTAAAGTGGGAGCGGTTGTTGATATACCGCATAATTGTATTAATCCGTTCAACTTTTTTCATTTTAGTCTCCTAAACAGTATCATTTTTTGACATGATTTAAAGGTATTATAAACGTATCAGATGAAAAGATAAATCGTTTGATTAATAAAACAAGAGGCAGGTTTTGCAAATGAAAAATTATACTATAGAAGAAAAAGATAGCTTTATTGTGTTAGGTATTGGAACTGAAATTAAGAGTGAATACACAGACTTTGCTGGAATAAATAAAGAAAAGGAAGACTTTTGGTCGGCTGTTAAAGAAGATGGAAGGCTGGACACTTTAAAAGCTTTAGCTACAAATGAATACATTTTTTCCGTGAGCGAAGCGGTGAATAACAAAATGATGTATTATGCGGGTGTCATGACAGAAGCACAAATAGAAGAAGAATCTAGAGTGATTCAGTTTCCGAGGGGAGAATACTTAGTAGTGAAAGGGGAAGACAAAACGGCTAAAGAGCTAAGTAATAAGCTTACTGGCATCGCCTTCGGTCAAGCTTTACCAGAAGCAAAGGATTTTGCCTATGTTGGTGGACCGAATACAACGGTTGAAATGGGGCAGAGAAATGGCTTAGTATTTGGTGAAATGTGGATTCCTGTTGTTAGGAAGTAAAGTGATAAAAGGTGCGAATATGGAAATTAGAGGCTAACAATCTTGGATTGTTGGCCTTTTTAACATGAATATAATATTCATGTGCTGCTACACAGTATGTTCTGATAAAATGGAATAAAAGGTAATTTCTGTAAGGTGGTGGTGGGGTGAATAAAAAAAGGTTATTTGAGCTATTCATAGTAACGTTTGTTTTTCTATTCCTTCATGTAAGTATATTTACTAATGAAAAATTTAACGATAAATTGGGATCTTTTACTTACATTGTTTTATTTCTTATGCTTACTATCAACGCTATATTTATAGAAAGGTATTTTGGTGATATACAAAAGTGGATTCGAAATATTACATGTTGCTTTGCTTTATTTGTAGTGGTTTTAGTAGCTCTATGGATAGGTTATTTTTAGTCCTTACTTAAGAGAATGAGAAATATGTGATTACACTACATTTGATCCGATAATATTACTTAGCTGCATCGGTTTATATTAATCATTTCTCTCCTCAATCATGATAAAATGTACAATAGGAAATTTTATGTAAGATAAAGAAGGAAGGTTTATGGTGAGCCTGAGTACTTTGCTAGCTTTTGCGCTTGTTTTACTTAGTATGGTTTGTTCACCTGGGCCTATTTTGATTTATCTTATTTCTCGTTCCATTACACAGGGGCGTATGACAGGATTTATTTTTTTATTAAGCATCATGCTTGGATTTGTAATTCATATAAATGAAGCAACTTTAGTATTCACTCAAAAATCCATTGTCTATGAAACAACTAGATTTGTAAACGGCTTTAATAGAAAGATGTCTATTGTATTTTTTGCGGCAAGATTAAATAGCTTTTTTGTTACTTTACAATAAAGTATACTTAATATCAGTAATTCATGTAATTAGGGGTGGTTTCTATATTTAGAGAAAATACAAAAAGGATACTTCTGTCATTAGTAACAAATCCAATACTAATAATTGTATACGGAATTTTTTGTTATGAGTTGGCCCTATACTGTAAGTACGGAAGAATGAATTATAATATTTACATTTTGTTATTATGTATAGTACTTTTTATATCCATAACTACATTTACTACAATGCGGGTGATAAAAAATAGAGAATATGAATCTAAAAAATTAACAAATTCAATAGCATGGAGATCCATTTCTATTATCATTATTGTTGCAATTACATCATTTTATGGGATGCAGATTTATAAAAGTGCAATAAATTACAATGGTAAATTGGCATGGTTTATAGAAAAGTTAAAACATGAAAGGTCAGTTAAACTTAAACATAATAATATATATAAGTCTGGAGTAGAAGGTATTTTTGAAGATATAAATAAAAAATATCCTTTGCCAAAGAAATTGTATATGGCAACTGATTTTGATCTTACATTTCATTCAGATGGAACAATCACAGCGTTTGATACATTTGTTTATGGGAAAAATGATGATGGGAAAGAAGAAACTTATTTAATCTCTTATAATAAGAAGAAGTCAGAAGATATTACTATAATACGAGACGGATACGCAAAGCCTGATTATAATGATGATAAATTAGTAGAACCTTTAATTGAAACGGTTAAGGCGATTCCAGTTAAGCAAACGGTTAGAAAATGGAATGAAAGTAAGTATGGGTTGATTTATTATGGAAAAAGAAATTGGGGATCCAATACAGAGGGAATTATTAATATTACTGAGGATGGTAAGGGACAGAGTCTTAAAAAAGCAGCTTCTGATATCATTGGATATACTGTATCTATATTTGTCCCTGGAAAAGAGCAAGAGCTAGTCCCTGCTAGATATAATTTAATAAGTGACGCAAGTTGGAGTAAATCAAAGACGCCTCCAAAAGAAGATATGCTTAAAGAGAAGAAACAACAAGATTTAAAGAATGAAAAAGAACAGTTTTTCCTATCGAAAGAAGTTGGTTATAAACTAAATATGACAGATAAAGCATTAGGGAGCGCCTTTTATTCATTAAGCAAGACTAGTGATGAAGGGAAAACATGGGAGGTTATCAATCCAGACCCATTTAATGGGGGGATTGGTAGTGTATCAGGAATCACTTTTATAAATGATAAACTTGGGTTTTTAGGAGCAATTAGGCCTTCTGGTAATGAAGGAGAGTTATATCGCACAGATGATGGGGGAGTATCTTTTAAAAAGGTAGAATATCCGCCGCATGAAGTGAAATTAGATCATACACAGTCCACAATAAGTCCTTTTGATTCACCTAGTATGCCATATGAGAAAGATGGGGTTTTTCATATGTTAGTTGGACAAGGGGCAGATGGAGACTACAATGGCGATAGTAGTGCACTTTATCAATCAAAAGATAACGGAGAGACATGGGAATTTGTAGAAGAAGTGAAAAAGAAATAATCAGAATGTTTTTTTGAAAAATAAGGTAACTACTCAGCTATACATTTCATTTAGAAGTTTGGTAAGGGGTATAATTCCAGCCATGAAGATAAAAATGGACCTATACCTCGCTGCCTTTCTTTGTTTTATTTCTTATGCTTACTATCAACGCTATATTTATAGAAAGGTATTTTGGTGATATACAAAAATGGATTCGAAATATCACATGTTGTTTAGCTTTATTTGTAGTGGTTTTAGTAGCTCTATGGATAGGTACTCTTAGATCCTTACTTAAGAGAATGAGAAGTATGTGATTACAATACATTCGATCCGATAATATTACTTAGCTGCATCGTTTTATATTAATCTTTTCTCTCCTCAATCATGATAAAATGTACAATAGGAAATTTTATGTAAAATAAAGGGGGAAGGTTTATGGTCAGCTTGAGTACATTGGTAGCTTTTGCAATTGTTTCGCTTAGCATGGTTTGTTCACCTGGGCCTAATATGATTTACCTCATTTCCCGTTCCATTACGCAAGGACGTATGGCGGGATTTATTTCTTTATTGGGCATCATGCTCGGATTTGTAATCTATATAATCGCAACTATGTTTGGACTTACAGTTCTATTCGTTGCTGTTCCCGCTGTATATGAAGCAGTAAAGTGGGCAGGTGCTGCTTACTTACTCTGGCTCGCCTGGAATTCGATTAAACCGGGTGCTACATCTATTATGGAACCTCGTATGATTTCTAATGAGCCACCAAGGAAATTATTTCTGATGGGACTCATGACGAATCTTCTGAATCCAAAGATTGCTATTTTGTATGTATCACTTCTACCTCAATTTGAAGATCCAGAGAAGGGATCGTTGCTTTTTCAAGGTGCAGTTTTGGGACTTGCGCAAATCACTGTTAGCTTTATAGTTAACCTTGTAATTGTATGTACAGCAAGTAAAATTGCAAAATGGTTTGGCACACGCCCAACGTGGTTACGAGTGCAGCGTTGGCTTATGGCAAGTGTTTTAACGGGGCTTGCTGTACGTCTTGCTTTTGAACGTCGACAGTAAGAGCCTCTTTACCTTCAGTTTCTATAATATAACCTAATAAATATTAATATAATTTATGTATAGTAGATATTTACCTTATAAAATAAGGGGGAATATTATGACTGAGACAAATGAATCTTCAGGAGTCAATTTGAAAAAAGATGTGAAGTTTTCTATTATAATTCCTGCACACAATGAAGAAAAGTACATTAGAAAATGTTTAGATTCAATTGCAAAGGCATCAGAGGCATATAAGGAGCAAACAGAAGTTATAGTTGTTTTAAATCGTTGCACAGATAAAACAGAGGAAATAGCAAAATCTTATAATTGTGTTACATTGAAAAATAACGATAAAAACTTATCTAAAATTCGAAATGCAGGGGCTAAAATAGCTAATGGAGAAATAATCGTCACTATAGACGCTGATACCATAATGACAGAGTCTATGTTGTCTAATGTAGATAAATATTTAGCTTCAGGTAAATACATTGGTGGTGGGGTAAATGGGAAGTTTGAAAGAATATCTTTAGGAATATTTCTCTCCGCAATGTTAATCATAATCCCCTTACTTTTTAAGTACGGAGCTATATCTGTAGGGATTTTTTGGTGCTATAGAAAAGATTTTATGGCAATCAACGGATTTAATGAAAACATGCTTATGGCAGAAGATGCAGATTTCGCTAAACGTTTAAAAGAGTGGGGAAAGAAAAATAATAAGAAATTCGGTACTATTAAAAATGGAATGATAACTTCATGCAGAAGATTTGATACATATGGAGACTGGACTTTACTTAAAAATCCAAAAGTAATTTTAGCTTATCTAAAAGGAAATGATAGAAAATACGCAGATAAGACATATTATGATAACCAAGAAAGATAAAAATGGAGAAAATCAGAAGAGGATAGCTAGTACTTTTTTAGATATAATGAGAATCCAACTTAATTTAATAGATATTATAAGAAAACCACCAATTTGATTATCCTTTTTCAAATTGGTGGTTTTTATTTTTGAAATAAATATGTATTTTTTTATAAAAATATTTTTTGACCCCCATAAAACTATGTATTCCTCCGAATATGTATAGTGAAGAAAATAAATAGAAGAAAAATGACTATGAAAGAATATAGAAGTATTAATAAAATTACTAGATTAAGTGGCATCCAAAATGGAAGGATGAAATTACCAATTATATAGAGAAGAGTTATTCAAGGATTGCAGATAAAATAGAAAGAGAATAAGCAAAACGAACGGTAGAAAATAAGAAAGTAGATAAAAATACAAACCTAACTGTAGTGCCGAGAGAAAAGGAAAATCATTAAGAAAACGTTGGAAAAAGTTAGACTCGAAAAATATAACTAACAGCAAGAAAACAAGACCGAAGAAAAGTACCAAGAAAATCTGGTTAAATGGTCACTTTTGTAGTGGCCATTTTGCTATTTGAAGGAGGCTGGGAGATTACAAGTGTTGAGTTTAGTAATGAAGATCTTAAGAAAACCGAAAATAGAAGATATCGTATGTAACATACAAAACAACGAAGAAGATAAAGAAGCATTTATCGTACAGTATCAGCCTTTTATTAGAAAATCAATTTCATCTGTCTGCCGCCGATATATTACAGAACAGGATGATGAATATAGCATTGGATTGTTTGCGTTTAACGAAGCAATTGAACAGTATTCCTATACAAAAGGAAAATCCTTTTTAGCGTTTGCTGATCTTCTTATAAAAAGAGATGTAATTGACTATATACGTAAGGAGTCTAAACATAACTTTGTCTTTTTAAAAGAAGATGAGCAAGAGGAAATGTTAGAAATGCAAGTGTCGCTTACGGAGTATATGAAAGAGATGGAAAATAGTAACCGTAAGGAGGAAATTCTTCATTTTCAAAGTGTGCTAGCTGAGTTTAAAATCACATTCTCAGAGCTTGCTAAAGAATCTCCTAAGCATCGTGATACGCGTGAGCACTTAATAGAAATTGTAAAAATTATTATAAAAGAAGAGGAAATGATGGAAGAGCTGTTCCGAAAGAAAAAGTTACCGCTTAAACATATCGAACCGCGTGTTAGGGTAAGTCGTAAAACGTTGGAACGACATAGAAAATACATTATTGCAATGTGTATTATTTTTGCAAACAACTATACATATATTCTGGATTACATAAGAGGGGAAAAGCATGATGAATAAAGGAATTGTGATGGATATAAAAAAGCATAGCGTAGTTGTTTTAACACCAAATGGAGAGTTTATTACGTGTAAAAGAAAAGGGGATTCTTGCATGATCGGGGAGGAAATCTCATTTGATGAGCAAGAACAAAAAGCATCGTATTTTTCGATCCCTTCCTTTTTAAAACCTGCATCAATACTTGTTGCTTGTTTTCTATTTGCAGTGCTGTTTTTCTACAACCAACCAGAAGAAAAAGTATTTGCTTACGTCTCAGTTGATATAAATCCAAGTTTAGAGGTGAGCGTAACAAAGGATTTTCGTGTTATAGATTTGCAGGCTTGTAATGATGATGGAAGGCGTATTTTAAAAGAATTGAAGCATTGGGAAAATAAACAATTGCAAGAAGTAATACGGACTATTATAAAGCAAAGTCAAGAGGATAAGTATTTAACGAAAGATAAGCAAGTTATGCTAACAGCTGTTGCAAAGGACAAGGCACTAGAACCACTTTTGGAAAAGGCAATGAAAGAATTAAAGAAAGAATATGAGTTAAAACATATTACAGTTGAATATCAAAGTAGCACGATGCAAGTACGAGAGAATGCTAGAAAATCTGGAATTGGCACAGGTGTCTATATAAAGCAAGAGAATGAAAAAAACAAATCGCTTACTCCTCCTGCCACGCCGCCTAATCCGGTGGAAAATGAAGAAGAGGTGCAATCACAGCCGGAGTCATCTCCTGATGCATCAATGGATTTATCTCCTGTAAAAGAAAAAAAATATGAAAAGCAAGAGCAGAAAGAACAAAAGAAAACAGAGGGACAGCCATCGAAGCAAATAAAAGAAAACAATGGAAGAGGATCTCAGCAAGAAAATAGAGGGAATCAACAGGAGAATAACAGTAGAGAATCTCAACAAGGAAATAATGGGAATCAGCAAGGGAACAACGGAAGAGAATTACAACAAGGAAATAATGGAAATGGGCAAGGGAACAACGGAAGAGGGTCACAACAAGGGAATAATGGAAATGGGCAAGGGAACAACGGAAGAGGATCACAACAAGGGAATAATGGAAATGGACAAGGGAACAACGGAAGAGGGTCTCAACAAGGAAATAATGGGAACGAGCAAGGGAACAACGGAAGAGAATCACAACAAGGAAATAATGGGAATCAGCAAGGGAACAACGGAAGAGAATCTCAACAAGGAAATAATGGGAATCAGCAAGGGAACAATGGAAGAGGATCCCAGAAAGAAAATGACGGAAACGAGCAAGGGAATAATGGTAGGGGGTCTCAACAAGAAAATAGAGGCCACCAGCAAGGGAATGAAAAGAAGAATCAATAGAATATGGAAGTGAGAGATTCATTTTAAAGCTAAAAGGATTTCTCTCGCTATTGTGGGCAGTAAAACTCCCATCTCAAAATTTGGCTGGGGCAAAGAAGTTAGGTGGGAGTTGGGCTGCTTGTAAATGTCCAATTGATGAGAGCTGATTAAAGTTACACTTTATTATTTTATAGTTCTATTAAGAAGGAGTATGTGAAAAATATAATGGAGAAAAACATTCAACAAGAGAAAGATAAAGAAAAACCTGTTTTTTATGATCCGAAAGGAAGGAGAAACATAGCCTTTATTTCGTTTCTATGTATCTCAATAATTAGTGTAAGTGTTGTATTTTATTTTTTCTTTCAAAGTATTTTTTCAACACCAGAAATTCCAAATATGAATACCGCTGTACAACAAGATACTAAACTTGTACCAATTAATCAAAAACTTAGTGATCAGCAGTTAAAGAAGGAAGAATTTAACCCAAATACCGAGACGAAGGATAATAAAAATTTGGTGAATTCGCCGAAGGATAGTAAACAATCTAAAGAAGTGTATGGTTTTTATGTAAACTGGGATGAAAATAGTACCGCTTCTTTAAAAGAAAATATCGATTCCTTAACTACGTTAGTACCAGAGTGGTATCATTTAAAAGCAGATTTAACGATTAGAAGTGAGATCAAACCTGAGATAGTCAAGTTGGCAGAAAAAAATCAAGTGAAGATTATGCCTTTGCTTACTAACTATACTGAGGAAGCTTCTGGTCCTGATAGTGGGCTAATTCATAAGTTACTGAATTCCTCAAATGATGTAAAGACAAAGTTTATTAATGATTTAGTAAGCCAAGTTAAAAAGAATCATTTTTCAGGAATTAATATTGACTTTGAGGCCGTACCTGAAAGTGATAGAGAAAACTTAACAAATTTTATGAAAGAACTTACTACGGAATTTCATCAACATGATTTGCTCGTTACACAAGATGTTCCAGCTAATGATAAGGCTTTTGATTATAGTGCGTTAGCAAAAATAATAGATCGAATGATTGTAATGATGTACGATGAGCACTATGGAGCCGGGGAACCAGGACCAATTGCTTCAAATAAATGGTTCCAACATACATTAAAAGAACTGAATATTCCGTCTAATAAGCTTATAGTTGCTTTCGGTAACTATGGATATGATTGGCAAGTAAATAGTAAAGAAGCTGCGAAGTCTTTAACTTTCTCAGAAGTTATGGCAATGGCTCATGATTCAAATATGAAAATTCAATGGGATAAAATGAGTGGAAACCCTTATTTTAGGTATAAAACAGAAAGGAAAGAACATACTGCTTGGTTCTTAGACGGTGTAACTCTTTATAATCAAGTGAAAATCGCAATGGACAATAATGCAAAGGGATTTGCGTTATGGAGACTAGGAGCAGAAGACCCTACAATATGGAAAGTTTTAAAAAATCCGATTGAGGCACAAAAAAATCCTAATGTATTACATAAAATCAATAGTTTAGATGAAGTAAATTATTCTGGACAAGGTGAAATTTTACAGATTGAGAATGAAAGAAAAAATGGATTGAGAGATTTTAAAGTAGGCAAAGATGGTTACCTTACAGATGAAGTATATCAATCCTTACCATCTGCATATGAAGTGCAACGATATGGAAAACCAAATGGGAAACAAGTAGTATTAACATT
>Ga0068630_1000492_pt1 | contig 12349 bp, 4 predicted proteins | sample InSIn4gowninarea_FD_77433 | JGI IMG/M metagenome (GOLD analysis project Ga0068630, IMG submission 77433) | Clean room microbial communities from NASA Spacecraft Assembly Facility at Jet Propulsion Laboratory, Pasadena, California, USA -... ... | reverse complement strand
TAGAATTAACAAATATGCAAGTTCAATTTTCAAATTCCCTCAGTTTGTGTTGAATTTTTCCACGTTATTTTTATAGTTGTATCAATTGGTGCATTGTGAATTCTAAGCATTTGCTAAGTTTGTTAAGGAACAATCAAAATGCCCATACCATTGAATTATGAATGAAAACTCTTAAATTTGCAATAAAACTATGTAGTTGATATTTTGGGTAAAAGTTAACTCTTATACCTGCACTTTTAGTACTGTTATGTTTAAAATAGTCAACATTTGCTGCATTTGCATCAACTTTTAATTTGAACAGATTTTTATTTCTATCGAATTTGACAGTTAAGGTGCATGCTAGACTAATGTGGTTTTAAGCCTAAACAATACTCACTTTCTAATTATCTGTCGTCATAAAATGATTTGATAAAAGTTATTCTGATAAATATGTTAGTCTAGATTATTTAACAGGATTTAGAGAACGTAGTAAAATATAAGCTTTGTTTTCGAATTTCGACTTAATATTTACGAAAAAAGTTGATACAGTCGTGTCGTTTAGATCTTGTCTCTTATGTACTTGCTGGTATATTAATACTATAGCTTGCTAAATTAAAACTTTAGTGAAATTTAATTGATGTTTGCTGCAACATTTATGTACAACCCAAAAGGAAACATTCAATGAATAGACTTAGACATTTGAAAGCTTTCTTTGAGAATATTAAATCTCTTTAAATAGGACAAAAAATCATTCATTAAAACATTGTAATTTGCAATATGCAAATAAGTTATTCAAATTTTTAACTATACTTTAAATGTGCATTTCTATTAAGATGCTAGACTACTGTGAGGATATTTTGTTTCGTAGTGGGTGAAAATGTGAAAGGTGTCTTATGTTTTGTTCGTTCATTCTTTTTTTGGTTCTCTTTCCTATCTGTTCTTAATTTTCGGCGCCTTTCTATTTTCTTCTGCTTCGAAGGAAAATTATTTTTGCAGTAGCTTGTATCTAACGTTCTGAAATTAAACTTGATCAGATATTCAGTATTTTGAAAACTGCTTAGAAATTATATCAAACTTAAGTCATGTTTAACATGTAAAATCGGATACTAATGAAATTTTTTAAAAGTGTCATTTGCATTCTTATTACTTTAACAGAATGGCGACCAGGCCAATAACGTTTCAACATTTACGTCTTGAAACATACAATACGTACATTGCAATTTTAACTTAAATGTGTTTTGTGCAATTCATGATTCTCAGATCTGTAAGATAATACATAGTAGATATCACAAATTTCCGAGACTGAACTTAAACTTTATACCTTGAAATTCTTAGTTTGCCTTTGAAACACAACATAACACTTCATGAATGTTGAAATAAGAAATCAAAATTCTGTTTCTTTATTACAAATGTGGCTGTATTACAATATTAAAAGGAAAAGCTGTCATTATCAATTATTAATAGAAATCATTTCCACATATTTTATGTTAAATGTATATTAGTATTATAAGAACACTCTTACCTTTTGTTAATTGTATTGAAGATATTCTGCTGAATGCAAACAGATCTGTTGAAAAAATGAATGTACTAAAGCCCGATTTTAAAATTTTGTTAGGAATAAGATTTTAATCGAATGTTGTACTAAGTTTTTTTGCACTAGTAAAAATGTCTCAAGTTGCATGTTTTATGTGCATGAAAGAATGAATTTATAATTTAATGTGATAATTTATCAGTAAAAATATTTTGAGCTGAGTATTTTATGTACTAACGTGGAATTTAGTAGCAATATACTATGGAAAAATATTTTATTTACAAATGAAAGCATTTTGTTCGAGCTGCATGCCTATGTACTATCAACGTATACTGGTAAATTACTGTACTACTAGAATATACTGATAAATTTACTGTTACAGGACTTTATATTTTTGTATTAAATATTTTGTGATTTTTAAGCTGCATGTCTCAGTTAAATTTTACTGATAATTTGCAATGATACAATAACTTCATTTACCAGTAAATACTTTAAATTGGATGTTTTAAGTCTTTCAGTCGAACATTTTATTTACTCGCAGCTGAAAACAAAATATTTTTGCATGTTTCGTAAGATTATATGTAATGCAGTAGAATTTCTCTGGTAATGTACAGAGATAGAACAATTTTACTTATAACAAAAAATGTATTTTAAACTGCATGATTACGTGTTGTATATAGGATTGGATGTAATGATTATTTATTGTTATAACTTTTTTAAATTAAATTTTGAGATTTTAAGCTGTATTTTTTGTACTATGGCAGAATGTAATGTGCTAGCAAACATGAGATTTACCAGTAAAAGTAGTTATTTTAAGATGAATGTTTTGTGTTTTTACATGCTATTTTGAGAATGTAAGAGTAATAGGGGCTGAACTAACTTTCAAGCAACTTTAATGCAAATGAAATACTGTCCGAAGATATTTTATGTTTTTGTTAATAAAATGTCGTGATTTACGAAGTTTGAATGTGCCACTCCTGTTTTAATTCTGAATTGTATTACTTTCAAAAATATATTTCGAAGCGCAGTATTAAAAGAAATTGTTATATAGGAATAACTTTTCAAACATGATTACTCTGTTCGTTCAGAATAATTTAAATACTTAATGTAAAATATGTAATTTTATGTTTAAATCTGAGATTAATGGTTTAATGTGAAAAGATATTTCAGTAAGCTTATGTTTATGGAACTGTTCAGGAATGCTAGTGCTAGATTAAATGTAACTAAAGATTTGCATTCCAGTGGTTTCCAGTTATTCTAAAGACAGATACCATTATTAAAACATTATTTAACATATTAATAAATTATTGAAACATTCTAAATTTGTGATTATAGAGTGCAAAAATGTTAACTTTGTTGTCAGTGACAAAGTGCGAAAGATTAAATTCTAGAGAACACAATTTTGTAGTGTATAAGTGCCTTGCATGATTTCCTTCAGCTGAAGTCATTCGATATGTTACCAGATGTATGAACATTTAAATTGATAAAAAGATTTTTTGGATTTAAATCCCATTATAGGTTATCATGTACGACTCCATAAAACTTTATTTGGGCGTAAATTACTTTAGTGATGACTCGTCCACATGTACTGGTAATGTTACCAATTTTCTTAAGTCCGTCGTCAATTCTCTTCTGTATAAAAATCTCACGTTCAATAATTTTGAATACAATAATGTTGAAACAGCAAAGATGCATAATGTGGATTTTACGTCAAAAGCTAAGGCAGTAGAATTTCATGTTCAAAAGCGTATTTGAATTCAGTGCTAGAGATAGTTCTGGAATTGTATGCAAAGACGTTTAACCTGCGTGTAGCAAGAAGGTACGAAAATATTTGCTCAGTTTTCCTCTATATGCTTACTTCTACTTTTGGCTATTGAAATGCTCATTTTATGAGCAAGAAATTCAGCTGACCCTGTTTACACATAATCTTTATTTCAGGGGTTAGGATCGATTTATGTAACTATTGTGAAACGTTAAAGTATATATGTAAATGTCTTTACGCAATCTTTTGCGTACATACTCTTTTCTTTTATGTAAAAATTTTAGTAAATGCAATCGGCACACTTAGCTACTTAGTAATACTTTTAACTATTCAAACATTCAGAAATCCCACTTTCGCACGTATAGAATTTGTGTCAGATACACATGTTTTGCGTCTATTTCATGTCTATTACACCAATGTTGCTTGATCTTGCAACATGTTTTACCTTCAGTTTAATATGCAGCTATTTGCTACGTATACCTGTTTTGCGTACAAAAGTTACAAATGTATAAATGTATATATGTTGGATTTTAGAGTTCGTATTTTGGCACATGTTATTTTATATTTAGTATTGTTACATTTTATGAATGTAAAATGAGTTTTAAAATTTTAGATGTATTTGTATGAATATTTGTGTATGGACGTATGTGTATTCAATGTTTTTTGTGTACGATATTTGTGTTAAAGCTACATATCTAAATTCAATTGAAATCCCACACCTATATGGTAACTTGTTAAACAGTCTTATTTGGACATGTGTAAAATAGAAGTTAGTATTGGTGACTGGATCACAAGTGTGGTTTAAATATCACGTTGAAATCTTATGTTAACAGGTAACAGTGGTAGAACTGCGCGCTAGTTCTTTACAAATGCATTCTGTAGTTAATATATTACGTTTAAATATAGCAATTGCTTTTTGGGGGAAGGGTGAGTCCCAACTTCTGCGCGTTGGGATATGTATAATGTAGGGGATTCCCACTTCTGTGCGTGGGAGTATATTTAGGCTGTGTGGGTGGGGTTCCCACTTCTGTGCGTGGGAAAGTAATTTTCTTTGTATAAATTTTTTATAAATAAAATTTTTTTTTTGTTCATAGTTTTGTATTTTCATTTCGCTTATTGTTTAAAGAGGCATTTAAAAAAGATACATGGGTAAAATCTACCAAGATGATGAAATATTTTGAAACATTCAATGGAAATTGTCTTTCAACGATTTTTATTAATAAAATTAGTAATCTTCATTTTAACATCAGTAATAGTATATATACATTAAGGGTAAACTTTTAAAATACCTTCACATTCAATTCTTGGATACGTGAACCGTTAGAGGTAAAAATAATGGTATATCGAAATTATTTCGTAATGAAATATATAAACCATTTAAAATGTTGAACACTCACTGAATTTTAACTCTTAAAATTTCATAACGTTGTATTCAACGAGCAAAAGATATAGATTAAGATAAAATAAACAGATAACTGGAAGTTTGAAGGGAAGAAATAATAGAATAGAAAGAGTTAACCGTAAAAATTTTGAGAGATCTTGTATACGATGTCCATTTTTTTTTTTTATCAATGGATATGAGAGTTGAAGTTCATTGAGAGACCCATGCCTTGGTAACTACTTTTAACACGAGTACAGAAAAAGGTTTTTAAAAAAAGCTTTTAACTTCAATTTATTTTGCTGAATGTTATGTAGGGAAGAGAAATTGGTAAACAGATGAATTTTTTATAAGTTTAATTTGGAAAAAGACGAATTTAGCTTTTTTCCAGTTACATGCAAGATGAAATAACGTACAAAGAACTAAGTAATTTTAGTTCCAGAGACGCATCGTATTAGATAACGTTTCATGAATAAATAGAATGTGTGCGTACGTATACGCGAAATTGCTTCAAGCGTTTCTAGAATTCTATAGAATAAGTTTAGTCCGAAGAAACACTTAAGGTTTCGAACACTTTAAGTTTCAAGATTTGCTCTATAAAAAAAGTATTCGACCGCTTCATACAACAGTAAATAAAATGTGAATTTAGGTTAATTATACACAACATTACTGCAAATCCATGATTTCAAATAACAGCCACAAAAATTGTATTGATTCTGATAAAACAAAACGGGAACCAGCATCTGCACCTCTATCTTAAAGGCATTTGAACAACTTCAGCAAATGGCCATTTATTTTAACACAACATATGACTTGACATACCATTCAAAACCCTTCCAAGACAATTTGAACTTTTAAAGAAACTCTAGTTTCCAGTGAAAAACTACGTTATCTTACTAAATGTATATTATTTGTGAACTGCATATCTTCTTGCCTCTAGAACGCGATTATCAAAACAGTAAACAAATCGCCTTAAGTTACAGCAGCGTTTCTCAACCTTTCACTGTTCGCGGCCCAATTTTCAATAATAATTTTCATCACGCCCCCCCCCCCTCGCATACAATAAAATGTATATAAAATGTATTTTGCGTATTTTGGCGCTAAACCTACACTACGATAGCAAATTACGAGTAGGTTAGGGCCATTTTAAAATGTACCCGAAGGACTCTCAATTTTGCAGAGTAAGAAACCATACTCTGCATTTGAGAGTATGGTTTCTTACAAATTCTACAAATGGAAATTTGCAATTGTAACTGCATAATTTCGGCACAGGGCTAAATTAAAAGACAATTTAGAAATAAATCACTGTTTGAAGTTTGTGCAGGAGTAGATGATGAGTTTTCTGCGCTAAAAACAAGGGCATTTCGCATTATATTCCATTTTCAACATCCTACATTTGTAGAACTGAATTTTCGTCGATGGCTTCTTTGAAGACAAAATATAAATCTCAGCTAAATACAGAAAAAGAACTTAAAATGTCTATTTCTAATATTAAGCCTTCCTTCGTAAAACTTTGCTTTGCAAGAGAGGCTTAAGGAAGTCACTGTTAATTATTAAATTTGTTTTTAATTTAGTATAACTTTTTAATTTAATAAGTTAATTATTAAATATTATGTATTATGTTTTGCATGTGTGTGTGTGTGTGCGCTTTCCTTTCAGTCAGTTAATCAATTTTTTAAAATATCTTCGCTTGGATATGCTGGCGCCCCCCCCCCCTTTAATGTACTCGCGACCCCCTAGGGGTCGCGCCCCACAGGTTGAGAATCGCTGAGTTAAGCAGCTTACGGATTCGATTCTCGCCTCGGGCCTGGGTCTTTGTAATGGATCGGAATCCACTTTAAACAGTAGGTCTCGGTCTAATTAGCCCTCGTGTGCAAAAAATGACCGTACAGCGACAAACCAAACCAAAATACAATATTCTAAATATGTGACATCATGTGCAACACATTTCTCTCAACGTCAATCACGTTTTAAACATGCTATGTCGAGAGAAGGATGTCCTCTGAAAAAAATAACTGCCATCAGAAATTACAAAAATTTCCACTTTTCAAGTAATTACATGTGATAAACAGCGTTGTAAAGCAGCTAATTTTTGCAACTTATATGTATTGAATTAAAAAAATAAAACAATGAAAGGCTGAGAGACCTCTTAGCGACTGTAGGCCCGATGCAGCCTCCAATTCTCTTGGCAGAGTCATGTTGACTCTTAACCCTGTCTTTTCGGGAATTTAGTTTTCCAATATGAGCTATGATATGTCGAGATAATTGTAGGCTCTTAATATAACTCTAGAGAGGAATTCAAAAAATATCGAAAGTAAATGATTCACCTTAGTTCAGAGGATGTTCATATGTTTTTGTAACGATTTTGACTGGCTCCATGAATTTAAATTTAAATTCAAAAATAGAAACGAGACTGGCATTAAAATTGGAATAGGTTTTAGAATAATCTGTAGAGTTAAACTTATTCTTTGTTTTAAAATGTTGCTGCAAAACACACAATTGTCCGAAGACTATATATTTGTGTTTTCTGATAAAAAATACTCTTATTGGAATATTAAAAAAAGATGTGAAAAACATGGATGTAGCATTTCTATACTCAAAACAAGTGTCATCGTTATTATGAGAGGAATAAAACTTCAGAGTTTACATACGTTACGTTCCATCAGAATAACGATAAAAGCCTTGCTTCTAAATATAATCCTCTGTTTTTAGGAGAAAAAAAGAGAAATGAAACCGAAATGGTTGTTCCCCGACGTGTTTTTAAAGGATTGTACATATGAACTTTTAAAACAATATTTCTGAATGGGCGATATCCCGAAACAGCAGATGGACTATGAATGATTCTGATGGAAGAGTGGAAAATATTTAGCCATGATGCTTTTTAAGAAATACTCTGTTATTATGGAAATCAAGATGCAATATGCTCGCAGCAAAAGACCTATCAGATGGAATATATTAAATAAAATTATTATGTTTGTTTTTATAAAATCGTTAAAAATGTGTGGACACTCTCTGTGTAAAACATTTGAATTTGTATAGCTAAACTCCTTTTCTATATAAACAGTTTTAAAGCTTTCACTGAATTCAATCGATTAAAAAAATAACTAAAGTAAAAACAGCGTCTTAAACTATTGCCGGAAAAACTCTTCTGCATGTGTGGGATTTTGGAACAGAAGGAAATTAAATGTTTTAGTAAAGAAACTGATTGAAATTTTGCATATTAGTTAAATCTTAATTAAACGATCTTTGTACAAGTTAACATGCGTGAAAGTACCGAAACTTGTCATTTTACCTGATCTTCAAGGAAAATGTATTAGAATTTATTTAATATTTTGTTTCGGTATTATAATTTAGTTGCTATAAATACTCAGTATTTTGCACTTGGCTGAAATATAATAATCAAGGTCTTTATTTTATAAATCTTCATTTTCGCAGTTAAACCTGCTTTTCGCTATACAAGGTGTTGCGAACTGAAACTAACCTTGAATGGTGAGGAGCAGGTGCTTTTTCGGAGGAGTCCAAGGCCAGTAGGCCATGAGAAAATGTAGGTCAGATGGATTCCTGAGGCAGCCTCTCGCTCCTCTGTTCTTCACACTCAACTTGTTCCCTGTAAAATCTCACGATGATATCTCGAAGGACATGGGGCACCACTCCTTGCTCCTTCGAGGGGGCCACCAGAAGACGCGATGGCCTTAAATAAATTTCGAAGTCTACCGTTGAGCGTATTTTCATGAAGCAATATGTGCTCGCTTTTCAAACGCATAAAAGAACCTAATTTGAAAAAAAAAACTCTAAAATATCTATTGCGAAGGATGTACATTATCACGAGAGCAATATGTTTGTTTTTATTAGTCATTATGCAAATACTGTTTAATGAAAAGTCAAAAGGCATTTCATTCTATGTATACAGTATGCATTAAAGTTTAGCAATTAAAATAATTTTTACCACTGCATACGGAAGTCACTTCATTGTAAATGATTGAATTCAATATCATTTAAACTGGGTGTTTATTGTTAAAGTGTACCAATCAGGGCCCATGGGACTGAAGACCTGGGCCTCTAAATTATTTCTATAAAAACAGAAAACTTTTATTTATGAAAAATGATTTGCATCAGTAGAAAACATTTAAACGCTTTGATCTAATTATCTGGCTGAGTTGCAGTTTGGTAAAATGTGAATAAATGTACGTTTACATTATATCTTGGAATGGCTATGAAAAGCTGCATGTGTAGCAAATGTATTTTTTAAATACTGCTATGTCGAACTTATATTTCTATAATTAAAAATAATGTTCTTGACTATTGAATCTTTCCCTTCATAACGTGTATTTTATATTCTATTGTTTTGTACTGTCACTTATGTTGGATGTTGAGGGGGCCCCAAGTTCATACCAAGTCCTGGGCCCCACATTAGTATAATCAGGCCTTGGGACCAATTGCTAAACCATAAACGTTGAGTCATCGACATATAATTCCAGTTAGGAAAATGTTTGTATTGAAATAAAGTGTTTTCTTAGATGTATCTTGAACCCATTAACACATTTTATAAACATTTGTAAAATCTAAATTTTTATACAGCTTCCTAATCTTATAGGTCATAGTTAATAAAATAGTTTTCATCGAATTACATTTTAAACAGTAAATGTCCCATTCTTTAAACGCTATAATTGACTGATTTATACCACCTCAAAGTTGGAACAACTTTCTTGCTAAAATATTGGGGTTGTGCCCAAATGTATTTTAGAAAGCAGAAATCAGTTTATTCAATAATAAATAAAATATTTCAACGCTGTAATACAACTGAAAAAAAACACACACTTTGTCATTTTAAGTATTGCAGGAAAAGGAGAAATAAGGTATCGCTTTTGCACTAAAACATAATTGAAAATAACACGGCTTGCAATGAGCATGACACAGGTAAAAAGTGTTGTTATTTGTATATAGTCCTAGTTTGAGTTTATGAACCATTGGAAAATGTTTTTTGCTTTTGTGTTGCGGTAAGTGTCCTACCACTTTTATTCGATTGCTGATTGATGAATTCAAATTTTTCGCGATATCTGGTTGGTGAAGATTATTTTTACTCCCGTGTGAATAAAATGGACGTTGAATTTTAAAAACACAAATTAATGGGGAGTTCAGTTGTTTTTCTACATTTTTCATGAATAAAATATTATTTCAACACGGTGGAGATACGAAATCGGGTGTTCTAGTGTAGAAAATGACGGGGATCAGAAACTCAGTGGCAAACATTTTATTTTTAATTTAGGAAAGAGATATTAATTTTTAATGCACATTTCTGCTGCCCAGTCTTGAATCTGGAAACTAGAAGATTCACAAAATCATGAATTTTTTGATGTCATGAAAACGGTTTTGCTTAAGGTCGTAGAAGCAGACGATCATAAAAATAAACGCAGTGTTAATTATTTTTCTATATTTTTTACAAATAAATAAATAAAATAAACAAAAAACATTTTTTAGGTGACAGATGCAAACATCATTTTCCAATGGTTAAACTGAAACACTGGCACCCAGATGGTTCCAAGTTTGTTTTTTTATATTCCCTTATGGCTTGCTCCAGAGATTGTGGAAAATGTCTAAAGCTCGTTAGTTTCAAAGTTTTATAACTCAGTCAGTTTTAATCGTAAAAGATTTAAGTTTTGTTGATTTATTTATCTGTTTACAATGAATATTTTACTAAAGATGACTTCTGGGACCTGGAAGACATGTAAAAATTTAGATTTCTTAATAATTTCAAAATACGTTTATTGACTCAGATGGCATCTTAGCATAAATCTTTATGTTAAAACAAATATTTTTCTAACTGGAACTATATATCTACGACTAATCATTCATGATTTAGCTATTTCCCCTTGAACAGTGAGCATCCTGTATATATTGACATGAAACTATAATATTTAATTGATATTTGAATACAAAATCGACCCAAGTATCAGCATTTTTATAATAATCAGTAATAAATTTTCGTAAAGAATACCAGTCTTTCCACATTAAACAGTAATCGATTTCCGAGTAAGAAAATCGATGTCGTTATAGTCACGTAGATCAGTAATGTATTATTAGATTAAAACATGATACCTTATTACTTTCATGATAATCAGTAACAAATTTTGCATAAATTGGGCATCCTTGTCTTTGTATATATCAGTACATTTTAGCGAAAATCAGTATCTTTAGGCAAATTTGTAACTAATATTCGAATTGAAAGTACTATTACTGATACAAGTATTACAGTATTACTGATTTTACTGATATAAGTATTACTATTACTGATATAAGTAATATTAATCTGTATTGAGAGTTAAAAATATAAAAATCTAATAACATGAATCTAATAACATAAATCTAATAACATACTAATAACATGATTTATGCCTTTTACACTAACCTAAAAAAAATAGTAGGTTCGAAACATGTTTTTTTAAAACTGTTATGTTTTCCCATTTTATTTTATAACAGAATCAAAAATATTAGTATCCATAAATGACATCGGAGAGATTGCGCAGTTTTTGCTTCTGGTCTCACACCCTAAAGAGAATGTATGATTTCAGCAGCAGTATTTAATATAATTAAGATTCATATAGAACTAAGTACTTTTAGGTTAAGAACATTAAAAAAAACAAGAGGAGTTCCCTTTTCACAATAGAAAAAAAATTAGTCGTCCAACAAAGTTTCCGATCATTTAATTTAATACAGTAAGTGGTTTCTATAATTTACATTGAAACGATCATATATATTTGCTATTTGACGTACATCTACCTCTATAGAATAGATAGATAGACAGATATAGATAAATTAAATCAAATTTAAAAACATATTAATATAAAGTACAAAGACATTACTTAAATAAGATTACACAGATTATAAAGCTAACATAAGCTACACAAAAACACAAGGGAAAATTATAATGAATTTGGAATAAACATAATCATCAAAAAGCAAAATTAGACTACGAAAATGAAAATAAAAAACTGAAAATGAAAGTTTGAATAGTCTAAAAGCCTTTTTGTTACTTCATCGGGGAAACATACGAAAAAGGAAGACAAAAAGTAAGAAGTTTCTGTTGGAACCAGGATATTTCAGACAATCAGTTCCAGGTCTCCGACCCCTTACCTACAGAAAAACAAAGAAACCGAAAGAACAGAACAAAATATAAATACATGAAATGCAAAAATATCAAAATATCAAAATAATCATAAATTGCAACTAGTACAAAAACCTATATTAAAAGCATGAGAAAAGTTACAACAGAATCAATGAAACCTAACAACAACCTAATGTAAACAGCGCGGTAAAATGTGCAGGCGTTGCCAATAACAAAATCTGCCTAGCAAAATTTAAATTACAAAATAATAAGAAGGCTTGGAAATTGCTAACAAGAAGTTTAGGAAAGGTCAAAGAAAGAAAATAAGTAAGTAGTGGAAAATTAAGAAATAACAATTTCCAAGCAGTAGTAAATAAATTTATAAAATATTATAATTACCTAAAATATTGTCAATAAAGTTTTTTTCAACGGATATTCATTTTCACACTCAGTCTATTTTCACCATGATTTTCACACTATCACACTCAGCCAGCCTTTTTTTTTTTTTTTGGTCCCTCCGTTGACGTAACCAAAAGGTTTTTAGGCTTTTCAAACTTTCTTTTTCATTTTTTTTTTTTTAATTTTTTTTTAATTTTT
>Ga0068630_1000491_pt1 | contig 12350 bp, 9 predicted proteins | sample InSIn4gowninarea_FD_77433 | JGI IMG/M metagenome (GOLD analysis project Ga0068630, IMG submission 77433) | Clean room microbial communities from NASA Spacecraft Assembly Facility at Jet Propulsion Laboratory, Pasadena, California, USA -... ... | reverse complement strand
TTTAATGCCTTTATTAAAAGATACGTTTAGCCGTGCCCGCTTTTTTGCTGCAGAAGCGTTGGGTAGAATAGCCTATGAGCCTGCTATTAACCCCATTATTGAGATGCTGAAAGCCAATAATGATGAAGACACTTACCTAAGGCATGCCGGAAGCCTGGCGCTTGCCCGGATAGGAGAAGCCGATCCCATCATTGCCTTATCTACCCACCCCTCCCGTGCAGTGCGTATTGCAGCCGTGGTAGCGCTCAGAAGAATGAGCCATCCGGGCATTGCAGCCTTCCTGAGTGACGGGGATGAATACATTGTTACGGAGACTGCACGTGCCATTAATGATGATCTTTCCATCAAGGATGCCTTGCCGGCATTAGGGAATTTACTGAAAAACACCAGGTTTACAAATGAAGCACTGGTACGGCGTGCCATCAATGCAAACTTAAGGGTAGGAAGTGAGGAGGCATTGCAAAACCTGGTCACTTATGCTTCGGTACCGGGTAACCCGGCAAAGATGCGTGCGGAAGCCATTGACGCGTTAAGCACCTGGTCAAAGCCTTCGGTAGTGGATAGGGTAGACGGACGATACAGAGGCGTTATCCAGAGAGACCCTGCTACTCTGAAGAACAAAGCTGGTAATATGCTTATAAGCTTGTTAAACGATAAAGATTCAAGTGTTCGGGTAAGTACTGTAAAAGCAGTTAACCGGCTTAATATAAAAGAAGCTTCGCCATCTTTACTTGCGCTTTTGAAAGGAGACCAAAAGGCTGCTGTTCGCGTGGAAGCACTCAAGGCTTTAGCTTCGATGCAGGATGAGCATATAAGTGAAGCTATTAAGCAGGCACTTACCGATAAGGACAAAACTGTCCGTATTGTTGGTATAGACCTTATCGAAAAGTTGAACATACCGAAAGACCTGATGGTGTCTTTATTATCGGATGTGATTAATACAAAAACGCCGGAAGAAAAACAGGCAGCACTGCTGACACTCGGTAGCTTACCGGTTGAAAACTCGGGGAAGGTATTCCAGGACTTGTTGCAACAAATGGAAAATGGAAAACTCTCTCCGGAGATTTACCTCGAATTAGCTGATGCTATAGACAGTACCCGTTCACCTGAATTAATTAGCCGGTATAAACAGATTAGTGCTGAACACTCAGGAAATGATTTAACTGCCGCATATGCGGGCAGCTTATTAGGTGGTGATCCTGAGCGTGGAAAAGAATTTTCTTCAGCCATGAGTCTGCCCAATGTATGAGGTGCCATTCTTATGATGATATGGGAGGTAATGCAGGTCCGCGTTTAAACGGAGTGGCAGCAAGACTAACACGACCTCAAATCCTGGAAGCGCTGATTAATCCAAGTGCCCGGCTGGCGCCTGGTTTTGGTATTGTTACGCTGAAGCTGAAAGACGGAAAAACCGTTTCAGGCATACTTGAAAGTGAGAATAAAAACAGCCTCACCATCAGAGCAAGCGGCCGGCAAAATACAGTTATACCTAAAGACCAGATTGAGAAAAGGACCAATGCTGCCTCTAGCATGCCTGAGATGAGATACATTCTCACAAAAAAAGAGATCAGAGATGTGGTGAGTTTCCTGTCTACATTAAAAGAATAAGTGGCTAACCTTTACCTGAATACACAGGTGCCAAAGCTTGCTTTGCCGCATGCAATCGCCACGACCAGCACTTGATTGCTTTTCGGGAAGGATGAGTTGCAGGTGCTGAAAATTGAATATTTCTTAAGAAATATAGTGTTCTCAAATGTACGATAACACATAATGAACCACATAGAATCACAGGCACATAGAGAGGAAAACACGTAGGAAATCTATGTGACACCTTTGTCTCTATTGTGCCTGTGTGTTTCCATCTTATAGTTTAAAACATTACCTAAAAAAGAACTGTTTTAATCATGTATAAAGAGCTGTACAATGGTATCTTCCACTGCACCAGCTATCAACATACTTCTGTCCTGAGTTGTAATAATGTCTCCTGTAAATATAATCGTGTTTTTGCAGGTGTATAAATTTCTAAACGAGCTATCAATACAGGTTTTATTATTTATCTCATCAGCAGCTAAGCTGGATTGATTAAAAAGCTCACGGAAACCTTGTAGTGTCGTGGATTTTTTTATCTAAAGAAAGGGAGCTATCATTTTTGCGTTGAGCGGATAACTGATGTAGTATAAAACAAAAAGAGTGCAGGGATAATCCTTGGCATGTGAACCGAAAAGCATTAATCTGAAAAATGAAAGATTAAAGGTATTTGCTACAATATGACCTTTATTTATTAAAGATATGTTTAGAGGCTGTATAAGAATAATACATTAGCCCACAAAGGCACAGCGGACACAAAGAGAAATACAAGATACTTCATGTAACTTCTTTCCTTTGAGCATTAGAGGTTCCACAATCATAAAACTTTAAACAGACCGTCAACAAGATATTCAGTTGTAGCATTTTTGGTAAAAGAATAATAATTATAGCTATTACAGGGGGATTGAATAAGTAAACCGTCTTAAATATATTTGGTACAGAGTCGCTTCTTACTATCTGCCAGGGCCAGTGCCGTTTGCCCGATTGGCTGCACGCAAGAATGCCGATGCTTATAGGGAGAATTAAGCACATGCTTATTTACAACCACACATCAGTGTGGAGGCACAGGTTAATTTATTTTTATCTTTTGGTCCATCAGGGTTCATTTACTTCATCAAATTTGCGAAAACAGTTATTACAAGTGCATTGACATAGTCAATAAAAAATCCACCTACCAACGGAACAACCAGAAAGGCGCGTGGTGCATCACCATATTTAGCCACAATCGTTTTCATAACAACTATTGCATTGGCTACAGTTCCCAGCATAAATCCAATAAAGCCACTTGACATAACTGCAGATTCATAATTCTTACCCATAGTCAGGAATGTTATAGTTAATGCAAATAAAATAGCTACTATTACCTGTGTTGCCAGTATTGCGGATAGCGGTATTGCAAGATGGAACAGTTCCCATAATTTTAAATCCATTAATGCAACTGTAAGAAAAATATTCAATGCAATTCCGCCGGCAAAATCAATTGACGGCTGATCAATTTTAATCCATTGTGTTTTGCCGTTATTGATGTTCCTGAATGCAGCGCCCACTATCATTGCACCAATATATGCCGGGAGTGTGATGCCGGACTTTTCAATAAAGAAACTGACAATGCCTCCCAAACCCATGATGATAATGGTATTGATAAGACTTATTGTAAAAACTGAACGCTCATGCGTTATATTAATGCTAAGTATTTCATCAGGTTCAACCAATTTAGTTATAGTTCCTTCCTCATTTTTTTTCTCCTTCTTTAAGTGAAATTTCTGAATTAGAAACGTTCCTGCCGGACCGCCAAGCAATCCCCCGAAAACAATTCCAAATGTGGCAGATGTAATGGCAATGGTTTCGGCGCCTTTTAATCCCATTTCTTCAAACAAAGGTGAAAATGCTAATCCGGTTGCAGGGCCGCCAACCAGCGTTACCGAACCGGCCATTATACCAAAGAGTTTTGGCACCTCGAATAATGTTGCAACTCCTATTCCGGTCAGGTTCTGAATTATGCAAAACGCTGAAGAAATAGCCAGGAACAATATAACCGGTATTCCTCCTTTTTTCAATAAAGCAAAACTTGCATTGGTTCCAATTGAAGTGAAGAAAAACACCATACACAATGATTGCATGGAAGTATTGAGTTCGACATTAAAGAACCTGTCGTGTAAAACAAGATTGAAAGCAGCAAAAAGTAATCCGCCTAAAACAGCAGATGGCATGTTGAGCCGTTCAAAAATATTTATTTTCTTTTTGAGCATCATTCCTGTCAGGTAAACAATGCCGGCAATTGCAAGTGTCTGAATCAGATCCAGGTTAAGATGGGGTATTGGTGCTGCTGTTGTATCCATAAGATTTTAACTTTAGCCCGGCGAAGGGACAAATATTTTAGTAGCGTGACTGAACGAACACTGCACGTAGTTGCAATGTTTTTTAAGTATGATTATCTAATATATTTCAGTTCACTGCATTGCTAAAGCAATATAGGGTTTCTTTAGCTTAGTTATTTATTCCTGCTATACATACTTCATGAAGCTTTAATAATGCGCAATGATGTCATTAACCGGTTGCAAAATGTTTTACCATGAGAATGTCTCTATTTAGCATTTTAAGATGCTGTAATCTCGTTGTTTTCTATGCTTGCGGTAGAAATACTTAATCATAGCAATACGCGTTTGGAGGGAAGCAAAAGCGCTGTTTAGGGATGGGAAGTCTTTTATGTTATTTTGTTCAATCGGGATGGGTTACTCCTTTATTGGTTATGTTTTTTGTTTGTTACTGGCTTTATTGCCGTAAATGTGCAGAATTATAAGCGTTGTTTTGTTGCTTCCTTCAGCTTCGGGGCGAGGTTTGTATTAGCTAATCGTGACTGCAAATTTAATTTGGCATCCAGGGCTGCTTACTTGTTTGCAAAGGATAGTTCCGGTAAGCTTCTCACCCACAGGAAATGTGCATAAAGACTCTTCCTTCAGCACTGTATTTTCTATAGGCTACCTCATACGCCGAAGCGGAGATTTCATGGAGAAAACCCGTTTCGTATAGGGGACGGAAAGCTTAAACTTTATAAGACAACTATTGAGCCCTCTATTTATTTTAATAACTTCTTTAAAGGCATATCACCTGGTATAAGAATAAGCCAAAGTTTTTAATCTTATTAGTACAACTGTGAACTATGATAGCATAGTATTTTCTTCGTGTACGTTGTACTTTCTTTGTACACTGTTTGACCATAAAGATTTTTGGTTATGTCTCATCTGCTGAGACATGGCTCATTGTGGTGAAAAAGATTGTTTTATTCAGTGGTGAAATGCTAATATTCAAGTGAATTGATTCTGATAAGTCTTCTGAATTTTGAAAGAAATCAGCGAATGCGGCAGCACCATAAGTTTATCCGTTTATTAAAAGCTTTCGTAAATTATTGTAGACGAATTAGTTTCCTTTTGCCACTGTTCAAAGCCACCCTCCAGATAGTAAATATTGTCAAAGCCGTATTGTTGATTTAGTATGCTGCACAATCGTTTAGCACTTTCTCCGGTTTCTGAAATTAAAATCACCATAATATCCTGATGGATGTCTGCTGACCTTTTCAATAATTCATCCTCAGGAATGTGCAGGAAGTTCCAGTTAGTACTTTCGTTATTTATATTATTACGAATATCTATAAGTTGCAAAGTTTCGTTGTACTTCATTTTAAGCTGAAGCAGCTTAGGTTTGATAGCACGTAAATTGGAGGACTGAAATTCGGAGTCGCTATCATTCACATAACTATCATGTAAAGATGTGAGGGTTTGATTTGCAGGTATAGGAGAAAATGAGATCAGTTCCTGCTGATTGTTAAATGAATTTATTGCAAGCAATTTGTTCTGAAGCACCGTACCTATTTCGCTTACAATCTTTACCGCTTCATTAACCATGAGGCTTCCTGTTATGGCAGGCAGCACTGCTAATCCGGGAATAAATTCCTGCTGATACATCCCCGCGATTTCAGGTTGCGCCAACATACATCGTAATGTTCCGCTCACTTTGTAATTAAAAACGCTAACGTATCCCTTAGGGTGAGAAAGCGCACCATATACCATCGGTTTTCCGGTTATCACACAAGCATCGTTGATAAGATAGCTTTGCTGCAGGATATTTCCGCAATCAATAATCAAATCATATTGTGCTAAAATAGATACGATATTGGCAGTATCCAATACTTTTTCGTAAAGTGTAATGTTTACATCAGGATTAATTTCTCTTAATTGTCTTGCTGCAATTTTGGACATCGGCTTTCCTTCATCATTACTAAAATAAAAAGGCTGTGCAGGCAAATCTTCCTTTCTAATAGTTTCATCAGAAACGATCCCAATGGAACCTATACCCATAGAAGCCAGGTAACTTAGTACAGGCGAAGCAAGTGACCCTGCACCAACAACAAGAATCTTAGATTTTAATAATGCTTCCTGTCCGGGCACTCCAAATCCCGGAGTTTGAATATGTCGTTGGTAGCGGGTAAGAAATGATGCGGTGCCTTCCATAATTTTAATTTATTTGAACAAAAATGTGGGTTGTAAAAAATACTTCCTGTTTTTAAAAAAGTAGTTATAGCAAAACTGAAAATAAATGCTTCTGTTATGTAAATTTACAAAGTAAAATTACGGCGCTGTTTTTGGATAAGGTACTGATGAAATTTATAACCTAAATTTTGAGAGGATATGTTCTCATTAAACAGAAAGGCTTTAATAAATGCAACAGTAGTATCGCTTGTTACCATTGCACTGGTATTTTATGGTTCAAGAAAGCTACAGAATTTTGATCCTGCTTTAATAGCCTATCTTTTCGGTGCTGTGTTTGCTTTTTTCGGGGTCGTTTACCGGTATTCCGTATGGCTGCAAAGGCCACCCACCCGCATGTATTTTCGTCGTACCTGGGAACTTATTTTAAACCGGCAATTCTTTTCTCACCTGGCTTATTTTACAAAAGAGTTTATCCAAAACATAGGCTTTCAAAAATTTATTTATCCCCGCGGAAGAGACAGATGGATTGGCCACTTTATCATGGCGCTTGGCTGTACGCTGGCTTTTGCCATTACGTTTCCGCTTACGTTTGGCTGGATAAATTTTACCCTGAATCCTGCTTCCGCGCTAGACCCAGGAGGAACAAAATTGTATGAAGCGCATTTTTTTGGATTCAAGGTAATGGAATTTAAACTCGGTTCATTTATAGCCTTTCTTATATTTCATGCATTAAACTGGTCTTCCTGGATGGTGATCATCGGCGTTTTAATTTTCATGCGCCGGAGGCTTACACGTCCGGGGCTTATTTCTACCCAATCCTTTGAGGGCGATCTTTTGCCACTGGTTCTTTTGTTGGCTATTTCTATAACAGGACTTGGCTTAACCTACAGTTATGAATTCATGAAAGGCTTCGCTTATGATTTCATGGCGGTGACGCATGCCATTACGGTAATCATGTTTCTAATCTGGATACCTTTTGGAAAGTTTTTTCATATCATACAACGACCTGCGCAGTTAGGGGCGCATATTTATAAAAGAGAAGGTATAAGACGAGGTATGGCTGTTTGCCCGCATACCGGAAAGGAGTTTGCTACACAAATGCATATTGATGATTTAAAACAAGTAACGAAAGAGCTTGGCTTTGACTTTACGTTGGAGGATGGGACTTCTCATTTGGATTTGAGTCCTGAAGGAAAACGGTCAAGACTTGCCATGGCACACCTGAAAGCACGCCAGGAAAACGGCGGTAAATTGTTCGGATAATTCTATTTAACAGCACAAAACTAATCTATGGCGAAACTCCCAATATCGGCAGAAAAGCTTATTGATCAATATGGGCCTCACCTGAATTATCCGCCAAAAGAAGGATATACTGGGCGCGACGAACCAGACAAAGAAGTAAAAACACATTGCTGCTTTTGCGGTATGCAATGTGGCATGAAGTTGCTGGTAAAGGACAATAAAGTGGTAGGGTTTGAACCCTGGATGGAATTTCCCTACAACCAGGGACGCCTGTGCCCTAAAGGAGTAGAACGCTACCTGCAAAATAATCATCCGGACCGGCTGTTGCATCCGTTGCAAAGAGCAGAAGGAGTTGGCTTTCGCCCAGTCTCCTGGGAAGCGGCTATGGAAAAGACCGTGTCGGAGATAAAGCGTATTCAGCAACAATATGGCAATGATGCTTTTGCGATGCTTTCAGGCGTATCGCTAACTAATGAAAAAAGTTATCTCGTAGGTAAGTTTGCCAGGGTAGCTTTAAAAACGGCGAACCTCGATTACAATGGCCGCTTATGTATGGTAAGTGCCGGAGCAGGCAATAAAAAAGCGTTTGGACTTGACCGCATATCCAACAGCTTTGAAGACCTGGAGCGGGCAGAAGTTATTATTGTAACCGGTGCCAACGTAAGCGAAACTTTCCCCACGCTAACCCATTGGATATGGAGGGCACGTGATTACGGAGCAAAACTGATTGTGATTGACCCTCGCATGATTCCATTGGCCAGAACGGCAGATTTGCATTTACCCGTACGGCCAGGAACAGATTCAGCACTATACGGTGCTATGCTTAAATACCTTGCTGATAACAACATGTTGGACCACGACTTTATCAATAATTATACAAGTGGTTTTCAGGAAGCATTGGAGGCAGTAAAAGATTATACACTGGAGTGGGCCGAAGAAGTAACAGGCATTGTAAAAGAAAAAATTGAGCTGGCTGCCCAATGGTGGGGCAAAGCCAATACCAGTTTCCTGCTGCACGCCCGCGGAATAGAACACCATACAAAAGGTGTTGACAACGTACTTGGCTGCATTAATTTGGTACTGGCAACCGGAAGAATCGGAAGACCTTATTGCGGCTATGGTACCATCACCGGCCAAGGTAACGGGCAAGGCGGTCGGGAGCACGGACATAAATGCGATCAGCTTCCTGGTAACCGCGATATCACCAATCCTGAACATCGTAAATACATAGCAAAAGTTTGGGGAATAGATGAAAAGGAAATGCCGGGTAAAGGTCTCACCGCTTATGAATTAGTAGAGGCAATTCACCGAGGGGAAATAAAGGGACTTCTTTCTATATGTTTTAATCCTGTTGTATCGCTTCCAAATAACCATTTTGTTCGGGAGGCTTTTGAAAAACTGGAATTTTATGCCTGTATAGATTTCTTTATGAATGAAACATCCCGCCATGCAGATATTATTTTTCCGGGTTCCTTACAGGAAGAAGAAGAAGGTACTGTTACATCTGCCGAAGGCAGAGTAATCAGAATACGGAAGGCAGTAGATTGTCCGGGAGAAGCAAGGCCTGATACTTCCATTCTTCTCGACCTTGCCAGAAGACTTGGTGCGGGTGATAAATTTAATTATAAAACCAGCGAAGATATATTCAATGAACTTCGGGTGGCTTCTAAGGGTGGTACTGCCGATTATTATGGAATAACCTATCAAAAAATTGAAGAGAATATGGGCGTATTTTGGCCTTGCCCTTCCGAAGACCATCCCGGCACAAAAAGACTTTGGGAGGATAAAAAGTTTTATACGCCGGATGGAAAAGCACATTTCAATCCTGTAAAATATAAAGAGCCGGCGGAAGTAACTGATGAAGAATATCCAGTGGTGATGACAACCGGAAGAGTGGTGTCGCAATACTTAAGCGGCACGCAAACCCGCCGCATCGGGAAGCTGGTAGATAACTACCCGGAACCTAAAGTAGAAATCCATCCGTTACTGGCTAAAAAGTATGGCATCCGGCAAAATGAATTGGTAAGGGTAACCACTCGTCGCAGCTCAGCGGTGTTCCCGGCTAATATTGTTGAAACCATTCGTACAGATACCATTTTTTTACCTTACCACTGGCCGGGTAAAAAATCAGCAAACCAGTTTACCACCGGTCATTTAGACCCTGTTTCTAAAATTCCGGAGTTTAAAGTTTGTGCCTGTAAAGTAGAAGGATTAAACACATTTGTTGAACCTTCCACGGCTTCAGAAGCCTACAGAAGCAGTTAAATATTTCATCTTTTAACCAAATACGATGCCTGTAACCAACTATATAACCAACCAGGAATTTTTTGTAGACATGCAGCGGTGCATAGGTTGTAAAGCCTGCGAAATGGCTTGCGCCGAATGTGAAACGAACGGCCATGAATCTATGATTCATGTGAACTACATAGACCGGGCCGTAACTATACAAACTACCGTGCAGGTTTGTATGCATTGTGATGATCCTGCCTGTGCTAATGTTTGCCCGGCAGATGCCATTTCAAAAGATGAATTTGGCGTGGTTCATACCGCCAATACATCCCGTTGCATAGGATGCTCTAATTGTGTGATGGCTTGTCCTTTTGGCGTTCCCAAAAAACATGAGGCCTACGATTTGATGATGAAATGCAATATGTGTTACGATAGAACAAGTGCCGGTAAAAAACCAATGTGTGCTACAGTTTGCCCAACACAGGCGCTGTACTATGGCACAAGAGAAGAAATGGCCAGAATGCGCCCTAATAGTTCTCCTGTTAATAATTTCATTTTTGGTAGAGAGAAAGTAAGCACTAAAGTAAACATCATGATGCCGAAAGGCGCTACAGTATTACGTGTAGATTAAAAAGTTATGGCTACAGATACAAAAGATAATCACTGGAAAGAAGACTTTCCCATTCAGCAGTTGGAATCCACGCAGGTTACACGCCGGGACTTTGCTAAGTTTTTGTGTTTGGTTTCGGGTGGCCTTGCTGCGGGCACTGGACTCGTTGCCTTAAAGGCCAACTACTTTCCTGAAGAAAAAGTTGAGGGTGAACACCTGGTTGGCAAAAAAAGTGAGATTCCGGTCGGGGGCACCAAAAGCTTTGTGCTTGAAGGAAGCACCATTCCGTATGTTTTGATTCATCTGGAAGATGGACAGCTAAGAGCGTATGAACAAAAATGTACCCACTTATCCTGTGCTGTATTTTATAAGCCAAATAGTGGCCGCATAGAATGTCCTTGTCATAATGGTTGGTTTGACGCCTTGACAGGTGAAGTGTTGGCCGGTCCCCCGCCAAGGCCGCTCCCCCGGTTAGATGTAGTAGTGAAAGGAGACGACATTTATGTAAAAGCATTAGAGGAAACAGAAAAAACTAATAACACTTAAACCAATGTTATGAGTACTTTCAGAGAAGGACAAAATGAGGCTCACCCAAATAAAACAAGCACCCTGATGCTTGCACTGTTACTGGTATTGATATTAAACGTCAGCATCCAGATATGGCTGTTATATACCGCATTAAACAATGCATTGGCAGATAATAAAGATATTGCTTTTCCTGCCTTTCTGGCTTCGTTGGCTTTGTTCCTGATAGGATTTTTATGGCTGTATTACCTGCCTCGCGGAGTAAAAAAACGCAAGATCAAAAAGAACGTAAATTTTACAGATACCTATCATTAACCTGTTTATTACTTCTTTCTTTTTCTTTCTGAAACTATAGTCAAATAGTTTTCAAAAATTTTTTACCTGAAACATGGCTACAGAAACTTCACCAACGCGGCAATCGCACAAAATTTTATTTTTAAACACGTTAGGTTTCCTGGTATGCTTTGCAGCCTGGATGCTGAATGGCGTATTGGTTACTTTTTTAACAGATAACGGTATTTACCAGTGGGATATGGTAGAGATCGGATGGTTGCTGGGCGTGCCCGTTTTAACGGGTTCTATCATGCGGTTGCCAATGGGCATTCTTACTGATAGAATCGGGGGGAAATGGGTGTTTGGCTTTCTTTTGATTTTTTGCGCTGTTCCTATGTTTTTACTTTCCCGGGCCGACAGCTATGTTTCTTTTTTAATCCTGAGTTTTTTATTTGGGTTTGCAGGAACCAGCTTTGCCATTGGTGTAGGTTTTACGTCTGTATGGTATCCTAAAAGCTGGCAGGGAAGAGCTATAGGAATATTTGGAATGGGTTCTGCCGGTGCTTCCGTAACTACCTTAATTGGACCTTCCTTATTAAATCATTTTACAAATAATGGCGCAAATCCTGATGGCTGGAGGCAGTTGCCAATTTATTATGCCGCCAGTCTTTTTGTTGTTGGGTTACTCTTTTTTCTTTTTGCAGAAAACAAAAAACCTGTTGCAGCCAATAAAACCCTGGTGCAGCTTCTGTCTCCCTTGAAACAAATAAGGGTTTGGCGGTTTGGACTATATTATTTTCTATTGTTTGGCTGCTTTGTTGCTTTTTCGCAATGGCTGGTGCCTTACTTTGTAAATGTGTATCATGTTACGCTGGTGGAAGCAGGCTTTTACGCTTCTTGCTTTAGTTTACCGGCAGGTCTATTCAGGGCTGTAGGTGGCTTTCTTTCTGATAAATACGGGGCAAGAAAGGTTATGTATGGCGTACTGGGCACATCGGTAGTGCTAAGCTTTTTTCTTGTTATTCCACGCATGGAAATCTCGTCTCCTGGTTCGGGTATCATGGCAACAAAAGGAGGTACTGTAACGGCTGTAAGCGCATCAGCAATTGAAGTAGATAACAAAAGCTACCCAATCATAAAAAAAAGTAACAGGTTTGATAACGTAGGAGAAAACATTTTCATTTTTCCGGCTAAAGAATCGTGGCACGAAGTACTGGTTAAAGAGGGCGATAAGGTATCTAAAAAGCAATTACTTGCCGAGGGAGTAACCAGAATTTATTTTCAGGCAAACATGTGGATTTTTATAGGTCTTATTTTGCTAACGGGTATGTGCTGGGGCATTGGTACAGCCGCTGTTTTTAAACATATTCCTGATTATTTCCCTGCTCAAATTGGTC
>Ga0068630_1000487_pt1 | contig 12410 bp, 14 predicted proteins | sample InSIn4gowninarea_FD_77433 | JGI IMG/M metagenome (GOLD analysis project Ga0068630, IMG submission 77433) | Clean room microbial communities from NASA Spacecraft Assembly Facility at Jet Propulsion Laboratory, Pasadena, California, USA -... ... | reverse complement strand
TTAACACCGTGATGAGATATAATATGACCCAAATATTGCAACTCTTGTACTCCAAAGAAACAATTGAAGGTGTTTGCATATAATTGTTTCTCCTCCAATAGTTTGAGTACCCAGTCAACATGTTGAACATGATCCTTCGGGGTCTGTGAACCGCATATATATATATATATATATATGTTGTGTGCAAGAATGATGTGTATTTGGGTTTAATGTTACAAGATTCTAGAGTTATGTTTTATTTATAGAGTGAAAGGATTATTTTTGGTGTTTAAATATTTCAACATGATAGAGAGAACTTGTATTTTCTTTAGAGCATTAGTGCTGGAAATGATAACAAGTATCCCAAGCCCAAAAACCAACCTGAAGTTGGAGGTTAACAAATTGGGGGTGTCTCCATGAAACATATGTCTTTTTATTTAAATGAAATTGAAACCAGATAAGAAGTGTACTAAATATAAAATAGATCCATCCTCTTATGCCTATTGGTTACTAGAAACAAAGAAATTTCAAATCAAAATTACATAGACGATAGATACCAAATTTTATTTTTGTCAAGATATGTTCTACCAAACCAGATAGGCCTTAGGCTTACTATTTATGGATCATAAGGTATCAATGAATATTTATCAAATACCTTGAAGCAACTACCATATGAAAAACCTTGAAGAGGGAGAAGCTCAAAGAGTTGATAAACTTCAAAGGGTAGATCCAAGAGGAGAGTTGGTATAGAGGGAAAACATGGATGGAAAGAAAAAATAAATTTCCAAGTGTAAGGAATCCTTCACCACCACGAGGGCATAATTGGATAAGATCATATTGCAACTCTTTCCATTAGAGAATAAATTCAATCATCTAGACAATATCAAGAGGATAGTTTCAGTTAAATGAAACATATGAAACACACTGAGATTTGGAAACTAAGGAAGAGGCCTTAAATAAGCTACAAGTAGTTGTCTAAGATACCAAGAGAGCCCCTTTTTTTCTCGTGATGGATTCAAGAATCATAAAGTTACCTTCAAAGACTCCTCCTCAGGAGACCTTTGGTGAATATGAAAAACACACTAGAGGCATTAGTTCCAAGCCTAGAGACAAAGGGGTTATTATGGACAAGGGATAAGAAAGGAGGTAAAAGGATTGTGACCCCCATTATAGCTCAATATATGCACAAGCAAGCCTAATACTCAATGGGAAAGAAGCTAGAAAAATTTTAGATTAAAGAGCCTTTGTCAAAGTAAGAGGAACCAGATAAGAAGTCAATCCCATGGAGAAAAGATAGCTGGGAAAGGAATGCGTAGAAAAACAGTAAAATTTTCTTGTAGAGGCTTAGAAGAGGGAAAGAAAGAGATGGTTATCCATCTATATCCACTTTAAATCTTAGGGTACAAAGTAAACAAGCTGGAAGGATCATCCTAAATTTAAAATATATCTCATAATATCTTTGGTTTGTTTATATTGCAAGAAAAGGGATCATAAAGCTAGTAATTTTTGACATTATAGAAGGCCAAGGATCCCATCCAAGAACTATTGTTAGTTTTATAGATTAAATATACATTTGGAGGTTGATGTTGGAGGCTTCACTCAAAACACAATCCCAAGAACCAAACAACCAAGAAGAAATCTTAAGAGGAGATCTCTAAGAGGTAGTCAAATCAAAGACCATAGGAAAAGAAAGACAATTTGCCTAGGTAGGCATGGGAATATATTGTTGTTGAGTTAAATCCACTTGTAAATTTTTTTATGTTAGCGGTGACAATGCATAAGGTTTTCTATGCATAGTGGTGTTGAGCCTCAAAATTTCCCTTTCCTTAGCAACTCTTTTTATCCCTTTTCTTTGCTTTTCCATGAAGAAAATACATCTCTACCATCAATAACCAATATACATTTCCTTAAGGAGAACATTTTAGTGATTTACATGTTATGCATTTATGTTTTGTTGTTTGAATCAGTTTTTGTCTTTTAGCTATGGAACATAGCCTATTCTGCAGCTAATCGGCTGTTCCGCAGCCATATTCATGCTTCAATAGGTTATAGGTGTCAAGCGAGGAAGTTGGGCACATGCGCATCTCTGAATGGTCATGACATGGATCCTATCCTAGTCAATGAGCCCAAATCGACAAAGAAACCAGCTCAAGACTCCAGTTAATGGAGAAGTCAAATGTAGAGACCGAAGGCAACAGGACTATGTTTTGTACATGTTTCACAGTGATGGGATCCGAAACAACTTCCTGAACCCACAGACTCCAACAGCCATCTGTGCAACCGAATCTAATAACCATCATCTTAGATCTATGTCTCCAGCAGCCAAGGAAGAAAATTCTGTGTGCCTGTCTGCTACGTATTTTTGGTTGTAGCTTATTTTTCTCCACAAACAGTTGTATAATTTTTTTATATATACCTGTGTAAGGAAATCAAAACCAATTCTAATTTCATGGTGATTTAAGCTTAGACTACTGCTTTGTAAATTTGAAAACTCATTTCCTGTGTTTTTTTAATATGAAGACTACAAGTTTCATGGATATGTGAAGGAGTTTCTTGGAGTTTTGATTGAGTACGTATAACCTGAGCAGTTGTAGAGGGCCCCTCCACTAATTGATGTTTTATTTCATTTTGTTTTATCTTCTCTAGTTAACTATAAATTCATCGTTTCTTCCATAGTGTTCATAACCATTTACTAACCTTGTTTATAATTCAATCTTTATCATTTTCTTACTAATGCAAAATAGCTTGTTTTAGTACACAATAGCTTTCTCTTTGCTTAATTTATTTCTAGTTTTTATCAGTAGTTAGAAGTTGAATTCAGTAGAGTAGAATAGTTTGTTTCATTTGGTGTTAAATTAATCTTTAGGTTTTCAATTAAATTGATCAATACCATTATTGCTTTTGCCATTTCCTTACTAGTTTATAGACTCATGGTGTAGATGAATGTTTCAAAAAAACCCTTCTAGTTGATGACTCATCTTAAACTAAGTGGTTGAATACTTCATTCATGCAATGAGTCTTTTCTGTATTCTTGCATTTATTTTCTTAGAATCATGAAGTACAGAATTCCTCAAAATGCCATCACAAGGAGGTTTTTCTCCCAAAATTGAGAGGCAGAGTAATTAAGCACTTCATTTAGTTTTGTTTTCCAAATAGATAGTTGCAATTTCATTTTTAGTTTTAGTATTTCATTTAGTTTTGTTTCCATAATATATAGTTGCAATTTCACTTTAGTTTTCAGTATTTCATTTAGTCTTGTTTTTTTAAATTAAATAGACAGTAGTTGCAATTTTACTTTTTAGTTTATAGCTCATGATTTGGAAATAATGATATGATTGGAAATAGAAACTTTGTTTTCATTTCTTGATTAAACTTTGCTTCCAAAGCTTACTTAAGCTCTTTTAGTTCTCATTTCTTTAGGCTCTTAACAGTCTTTACATAAGTTAGATTTAAGATTTTGTTAAGTACATTGTAAATCAGTATGGATTAAAGGATCAAGAACCCCCAAAACAACATAAAACTCAAAAACAATGAAGTAAGAAAGGGTCATCTAGCACATATAGTGCACTGCACTTCATCAGTTTATGTTACCCGACTTGATCATTTATGTAGAGAAAGTTAGGACACTAAATTGACCAAACATTTTGGTGCCATTGCCGAGGAAGTGTAACTAGGTAGCCTTATCTATTATATTCAAAAAAAGAAAGGAAAAGAACAACAACAACAAAACAAAACAATGACATGCATAGAGAAAGAGACTCTAGGGGTAGATTTATAGCTAGGGGCAAAAGTTCAATTCCTATAACACCATCCACTCCACCAAGAGGTAGAAAAGACACACCTTCATCCTGAACTCATACTCCTAGCCATAGGATTCCTGGAATTCAAGGGGCAGAAACTCAATCAGAAGATTCTCCTACTTCATCTACCAAAACAGTCCTAGGAGAGAAAAATTTTGAATCTCCAACAGTAGGGATAGCCTTTTTCACCTCCACAGGAGAGCCCTTTGTAGTTGAAGAATTAGTAATAGCTAGTGAGGAAGAAGAAGTAGAAACTCTCTTCCATAGTTCATTAATAGAAGAACCAGAGGAGGAGGGAATAACCTTGCAGGTTGAGCCCTATATTGACTTTGAAGAAACTATAATGGCAGAAGAAGAACAAGATAGAAAATTCTCACTGTTTGGAGGAGGGGGTAGAGAGAGAGGTAGAGGTAATAGTGGAGGAGGTGGAGGAGATAATGGAGGAGGCAGAGGAAATAGGGAAGTAGATAACTCATTTGAATTCCCTATAGTGGATGAGGAAACACATACCACAATGAAAAATATCTCACCATCTGTCCTCCCAAACTTCTATGGGTTGAGAAGTGAGGACCTAAAACATTTTTGTTTGACTTTGAAGTGTTGTGCAGAACTTATGACTATCTAGAAGACTCTCAAAAACTTAAATTATTTCCCTCAGCATTGAAAGGGGTTGCTTTGAAATGGTTCATGGGGTTAGTCACTTAATCCATTAGAACATGGAATGACATGAAAAAGGCATTTTTGGATATATACTTGGATTACTGCATGCCTACCAATCATAAAGATGAGGTGTTCAAAATGATGCAAAGAGAGGATGAAAACTTAGGAGATTTGATTAAGAGATTTAACTATAATTTCAAAAGAACAAAGATGAACAATTTAGATGAAGAAACTTTGAAAACTCTTTTGTTAAAGGAAATTAGAGATGAGTGGATATATATCCTTAACATGATGGGGAAGGGAGATATCTCTCAACTTCCGTTGAGTGATATAGGAGAACTGGTTGTTCGTATCTCAAGGGGGAAATTTAAAATAGGGAAAGGGCCGATAGATCCTTATCTTGTTAGAGCAAACAAATCTGCAACTGGATCTGTAAGTAGGGCAGAAATTGGCAATATGCTTGACGAGTTTAAAACTGGCATTCTAGGGAGCCTTAGTGAGCAACTAGACACCCTTAAAATTAAAAACAAGCAGAAAACGGAGGCTGATGCTTTAGCCATTTTTTGTCCAAAATGCAGAAAGAAACATACTCTAATGGAATGCCCTTTAGATGCAAAAATTGCAGAAACTTGTATGATCTGTTCGAAAAGCCATGAAACCAAGGGTTTTCCTTCAATCCCGGGTCTTAAGGCTATCTTTCAAGAGGAAACAGTCCCAAATTCTATAGAATCTCTTTGTTTTATTACAAGAAGACCTTGGTTGGGGCCACAAAATCAAGGATTTAACAATCAAATGTATCTTCAACCCTCACCAAATTAGAATTCTTGGCAACAACCTTGGCCTCAACCTCAATCTCAATATCAAACTTAATCGTGGGCACAAGGGGTACAAAATCCTTATGGGAGATTTGCTCAATATTATCAATATCCTCCATCTTATCAGAATTATCCTCCCCGCCCCACAAAATCAGCAACAAAATCAGCAGCCACAATTTCAAAATCAGAACCCTCAACTTTCATTGCCGTTTCCAAAACACCTATACAACAAAGTCAAAATCCTCAACTCTTGCTACCATTTTAGTAGAAACCAAATCAGCTACTTGCCTAACCATTACCAAACCCCAACAATAAAAACCCTCAGAACGCTTACATGGTAGAAGGACAACAATTTCCAACTTACATGATTGCTCCTCTAGATCTTAATGATGTTCAACTAAGATCTAGTAGGATATTAGAAAATGAAGGACCTTCTGTAGTTATTCAAGAACAAGAAACTTCTGAGGAAAATCTCTAAAAGTTAATAAATTTTTGAGAAAACATCTCTCCAAAGCCAAAACATTGAAAAAGAAGAACAAAAAGAACCAGTGAAAACAACACTTATCATTGAGCAACCAGCATCTACTTCTACACCTCCTTTTCCTGAGAGGTTACAAATCAATAGAGGGGTAGAAAAACATATCTTGTTGCCCAATTATGATTTTATAGATGAATTGAAGAATGTCTGTATCAAAATTCCTTTGCATCAAGCCATTAGAGAAATTCCAATTCTAGCAAAGAAAATAAAGGAGTTGAGCATAAAAAGACCATGGAGAAAATCAAAAGAAACAAAAATAATTCACCTAGTAGGAAAGATAGTAGACATAATGATGGGAAAATTTTCCATGCAGAAATATGTGGATCTGAGAAGCCCAATTGTCAAGACACATATAAATGGAATTGAAATTCCAAATACATTGATTGACTTAGGGGTAACAATAAACATCATGAGTAGACAACTATGGAGCAGCTTAAACTTCCTAATCTTCTTTCCACACCTACCTTACTGCAACTTGCAAATAGATCAGTAATCAAACCAGATGGTGTACTAAAAGATATTTCAGTATCCTTAGATTCTTGGGAATATCTTGTTGATTTCATGATCTTAACTCCCAAGAATAATTTAGGGGGACACCCACTCATATTAGGTAGACCTTGGCTCGCCATAGCTGATGCTTTTATTAGTTGTAAATTTGGTGACATGTATATTTTTTATGGTAATTCAATAAAGAAATTTACTATCTATCCTCCAACAAAAGCAATCACAAAAATAGATGACAAGGAATGGATTGACGATGAAGATGATATTTAGCCTCTCTTTACTATGTCAGAAATTAGTGAAGATAGTCAAATTCTAAACACATTGGAAAATTTTGAAGCATCTTTAGAATATGATCATGCACAATTTCAAGAAAAATATAATGTTGAATACATGTCATCTAGGCAGATGTCTCTCTATTCTATGGAAGTGTTTGGTAGCTCTACAATTGAAATTTTTCCAGGTAGGACATTGAACATAAACAAAAACTTGGAGAAACTACAACAAGAAGAGCTAACCAAAACATTACAAAAACATTCTGCTGCATTTGCATGGGAGTACATCGACATGAAAGGCATTGATCCTAAGACCTGTATCCATCATATCTATATTGAGGAAAATAGTACACCAATTAGACAACCTTAGAGAAGAATGAATCCAAATCTTAGGGAAATTGTAAAAGAAGAGCTCCAGAAATTACTCAATGTAAACTTCATTTACCCAATTTCAGATAGCCAATGGGTTTCTCCTTTGGTAATTGTGCCTAAAAATAATGGTAAATGGAGGGTGTGCATTGATTATCGAGAATTGAATAAAGAAACCCTTAAATATCACTTTCCTTTACCCTTTATAGATGAGGTGTTAGATACGTTAGCAGGTAAGAAGTATTTCTCATTCTTGGATGGTTTTAGTGGTTATAATCAAATTCAGGTAGCACCTGAGGATCAAGATAAAACCACATTTACTTGTCCATGGGGAACTTTTTCCTATCGAGTACTTCCTTTTGGGTTGTGTCCTGCAACATTCCAAAGAGCAGTACTAGGAATTTTTTCTGATCTAATACATGATTATGTAGAGTTATATATGGATGATTTTATAGTCTATGGAAACACATTTGAAGAAGCTTTGGAAAATTTGGAAAAAGTTCTTAAAAAATGTAAAGAAACAAGCCTTTCACTAAGCCATGAAAATGTTTTATGATGTTTATAGAAGGTATTGTTTTAGGACATCACATTTCAGGAGATGGGATTAAAGTTGACAAATCTAAAGTTGAAGTCATCTCTAAGTTATCAATTCCAAATTTCTAAAAGGATGTTAGAAGTTTTCTATGATTTACAGGATACTATAGAAGGTTTATAGATAACTTCACTAAAATAGCATCTCCACTCTTCAAATTGCTTACAAAAGATAGTGAATTCAGTTGGAATCCTGATTTCCAACTAGCATTTGAAACCTTGAAAGCAAAAATTTCTGAAACACCTATTTTAAGAGGTCCAAATTGGAAACTTCCTTTCCATATTTCCACAGATGCTTTAGATACAGCTTTGGGAGCTGTATTGGGACAAAACGATTTGATTCCTTATGCCATTTACTATACAAGTAAGAATTTGACTCCCACTGAGTTGAATTATACTGTGACTGAAAATGAATTTTTAGTTGTTGTTCATGCAATTAATAAGTTCAGACACTATATAACAGGCTGTGAAATCATAACGATCACTCTGCAATTAGATATTTGATGAATAAACCTATTACTAATGGTAGAGTTACAAGATGGCTTTTACTTTTGCAAGAATTCAACATTACTGTGCTAGATAGACCTAGAAAACAAAACACAATTGTTGATTTCTTGTCTAGGATTCAGAATATCAAAGAAGACTCTTTGGTTGAACATAAGTTTCTTGATGAATATCTTTTTGTAGTAACCACTCAAACTTCTTGTTTTGTAGATGTTGCTAATTATTTGGTTACAGGGAAGTTACCTTCACATTTGTTTCCTACAGAAAAAAGAAAGATTATTCAAAGTGCAAGATATTCATGGATCACTAATGAATTGTATAAAACATGGCCAGATCTTATGATCAGAACATGTGTCAGGGAAGATGAAATGCCTGATATTCTCAAAGCATGTCATGATGAGCCATGTGGTGGACACTTTGTTCATAAGAGGACATCCTATAAAATCCTTTCTTTAGGATATTATTGGCCATCCATCTTCAAAGATGCTAAAGAATATGTCAAAAGTTGTGACAACTGCCAAAGGGTAGGGAAACTTGCTCCCTCAAATGAAATGCCATTACAAACTCAGGTACTTATCAAACCCTTTGAAAAGTGGACTTTAGACTTTATTGGACCAATTAATCCTCCATCTAAGTAGAAAAATTATATATTGGTATGCATTGATTATGTCACCATATGGGTATAAGCCAAAGCATTACCTTTTGCTAATGAAAAATCTGTAGTTAATTTTCTTTTTGAGGACATCTTCACTCTTTTGGTGTTCCAAGAGAAATTGTGACAAATCAGGGATCTCAATTCACATCCAACATGATGGAAAGGCTTATGGAGGAGTACACGATCAAGCATAGGAAATCTACTCCCTTTCATCCACAAGCAAATGGTCAAGTGGAGTCTACAAATAAATTGATTGAAGGAATCCTCACCAAAATTGTGCATCTACATAGAAGAGATTGGGCAGAAAGGCTTCCTAAAGCCTTATGGGCCTATAGAACTACATGGAGGAACACAACGGGACATACACCCTGTGAACTTGTTTATGAGAAACAAGTCTTGTTCCCTATAGATTTCCGAATCAGAACTTTTAAGATGGTAGTCCAGTTGGGATGGATTTATCAAAGGCTCAAAAGCATAGACTGGAACAATTAAATGAACTTGATGAAATCAGACAAGAGGCAGTTCAAAGGACTGGTATAGTCCAACAACAGAGGGCCAAATGGCACGACAAATACATCAAGGACAAGAGGTTTCAAGAAGGAGATTGGGCACTATTTTTTTGATACAAAGTTTAAGGATTTTCAAGGAAAGTTTCAAACTCATTGGCTTGGGCCATATGAGATTGAAAGAGTCTTTAGTAATGGAGCAATAAGGATCAGAACAATAGATGAAAGTCAAAATCCTCTTCTTGTGAATGGTCATAGATTGAAAATATATCAAAAACAAATTTCAAAGGAGGAGTTCATCAAGGTCTTCCAAAACAATTCTGAAATGAATTTAGTGAATAAGAATCCTTCTTCTCCACCAACTTAGCCTTTGTTTTTCCTATCTAAAAAAAATTGAAATAAATGAAATAAATAAATAAATAATAATAATAATAAAAGAAAAAAAATTGTATAAGGTTGAAAACCAATCATTGATTGGCATGCTTATACAGAAAATATAGTGTGAAAATCAGAAGTTTTTGACACCCTATATTTTCCATTTCCTTTCTAAAAAAATGGTGACAAAAAGCCACAGTCACTCAACATTTTGCAAAATTCTTTTCTCATTTCATTTCACTCTGTTTTACTTTTATAGCTTCACTTCTTTCCATTACCATATTTCACCAATAAATTTTTCCTTTCCCAACATTTCTTTCATCTCCATTTTCCATTTCCATTTCATTCATTCATAAGCCATATTTTACTCTTTGTTTCACATTTTGTAGTTGTTTTCACATTCTGCAATTGTTTCCACATTCTGTAGCTGATTCTGTTCCGTCGTTGATCCCGTTCTGCAACTAATCTGATTTTGCAGCAATAGTTTGATTATTAGTCCAAGCACTAATGTCCAGTTCATAATAAAATCTTGTATGCAGGTAATTGAAGAAAAATTAACTTTTAAGACCAATCATGCCTAAAGCACCTGTGGAGCAAACATCAAAATATTAGCAAGCAGAAGGTAAAGGTTCCAAAGGTAAAATACAAAAATTTATTTCAAAAAGAAATTAAAAAACACAAGCTTGTATAACATGTATGATCACATGTCTCCTTAATTAATCATCATGTGATTTGACTGCCACAACGTCTCCCCCATATCTTCTGCCTTCAATGATAAAGGGTCCAATGATTCCTTCATAACTAATCTCTGCTTCAAACTCCATAACTTGTACTTAATTTGTCCTCCACAACTACATTTGTTAACGGTCATGTTAATGACGTCACCTACCTATATATGACTCTTCAAACCCTAATTGTTTATTTATTACATTCCAACTCTTGAGTTTTTCTCTCATACTTACGCAGCCATTTTATCTATACAGTCACTCTGTTTCCATATATTTCGTATATACAGTCATTTTGTTTCCATAATTCACAATCATTCTATTTCCATATACCCTATCATCCTGTTTCCATATCCATAATCATTCTGCTTCTATATACCCAGTCACTTCATTACCATTTACGCAGTCATTCTATTTCTTACACAGTGAGAGTAGTTTTGAAGGGTAACCGAGAACAGAGGATATGGGGCTTATTGTTAGAACTGAACCCGTAAGGGTAAAATACATGGAGGGATATCCACAGCTGAAGGGAATGTTACAGCAGGCTCGATGGTTGTGTTTTATTGAAAAATTTAACAGTTACCATAAGGAAATCACTAAATCCTTTTCCAGATCATTTGATGGCATGGAAGTGGAAATAGGTGACATCAAATTTGCAGTTACCAAGTCCTTCATAGCAGAAGCAACATAATTCCCAAGGCTAGGAGAAAGGTGGTTTAAAAACAAAGAGTTTCATGATGAATCTTAGAAGGTGATTTTTAAAAACCCAGGTATAGATGTTTCAGTCTTTAGAAAAGGGATTCCAATTTCTGCACTCAAAAACAAATGGAGTAGCATGTTGTTAATACTACAAAAATTCATTATGTGTGAAGGGAGGTTTGGGTCTATGTATGTTTATCATATATGATTGTTAATGAATTTTCTAGAGAATGGAACCCTCAATCTTCCCTTTTTCCTTTTGAATAGTTTGAGAAGAATGGAAACAAATGTTCAAAAGAAAGTTGAATCAATAGGAACCACTCTATATCACCATGGATTAGTGAAGATTTTAGTTGAATTTCATTTGAGAAGTGTATGGGATACATGGGAGGACTTCTTGGTAAAGAATTTTTGCCAAGATGCTCCAGACTTATCTAAGGGAAGTCCTATTAAAAGAAGTAGAAGAAGAAATATCAGCATTAAAGGCCCCTCACAAAAAGATGATGCAGAGATAGCTCTTAAACCAAAGGTTAGGGAGCAAAACAAACAGAAGAGAAAAATGAAAGAAAGGTTGAAGAAATCAATAAGGACATTCCTGAACCTTCATCACCTCAAGAAGATGAACAACTTCTTTCTGAAAGACTAACCAAGATCAAAGAACAAATCAAGAAAAATAAGGACAAAGGAAAGAGGAAAAAGGACACAAAAGAAGAAACCCTAAGCTTCCAAAACGTGAGAATGAGTTCTAGACTCCAAGGCAAGTTGAAGAAGATGACATCAAAAAAGCCCACTTTATAAATTTAGAGGAAGAAACCCCAGTTCAGTCCCCTGACAATATTCCATATGAACAAGTCCACAGAACTCTCCTCCATTGAATTTTGAAGGCAGCCCAAGAAGAGCTTCTCCTGACATTGATCCAATACAACAAAAAAGCTATGACTACATAGAGTCATTAGAGAAAAAGAGTACCTTAGTAGATCCAGGGACTTCAGCTAATCCAGAGCAGCCTGTCACCTCACAAGAAACTCTAATTAGCTCTCTCAAACAAGAGATCTATGAGCTAGAAATTCTGAACAGGCACATCCAAAAAGAAAATGAAACCTTAAGGGAACAAAATAAGCTAAACAGAGCTATTCATGACAACACAATGCTACACTTGGGATTATGGCACAAGAATAACAGGAAGATGAAAAGGAAAAATAAGAAGCTGAACAGGACACTTATTAATCTCAAATAAAGATTTCTTATGAGGAAGCCAAAGATGGCAGTTAGTGCAAAGAAAAGCAAGAAGAGGAAGTTGGATGTGTTGGTTGAAGTATTAGAATAGATGCAATAGGAGGAGGAAGTTCACAATTTTGATTGCATGGGGACATGCAATGGTTTTGCAGTAGGGGTATGTTTAGCCTCAAAACTGCCAT
>Ga0068630_1000484_pt1 | contig 12419 bp, 13 predicted proteins | sample InSIn4gowninarea_FD_77433 | JGI IMG/M metagenome (GOLD analysis project Ga0068630, IMG submission 77433) | Clean room microbial communities from NASA Spacecraft Assembly Facility at Jet Propulsion Laboratory, Pasadena, California, USA -... ... | reverse complement strand
TTACCTAAATAGGAGGGTTTATTGTGGCAAATGCACTTGTTAGTATCCAAATCTTACCGAAGCCAGCGGATGGTGGAGATGTAATTCCTTATGTTGATGAGGCGATACGCATCATTCAAGAATCGGGAGTTAAGTTTGAAGTCCACCCGTTAGAGACAACGATGGAAGGTGAGCTAACGCATTTATTTTCCATCATTGAAAAAATGAACGAGCGGATGATGGAAATAGACTGTAAAAATGTTATTTCACAAATAAAGGTTCTTTACCAACCATCAGGTATTACGATGGATACATTGACGGAAAAATACCGATGAAATATTTTCTTAGAAAAGGATGGAGACCGATTGCGGTTCTCCTTCTTTTGTTCGTTCTATGGGAATTTATCGTTACAAAAACCAAAATTCCTGTCTGGTTGCTTCCTGCCCCTTCAAAGATTTTGTCAGAGACGATATCTGGCTGGACGATGTTTTATCCTGATTTATTGTCAACGATTCAAATTTCTATCGAGGGATTTATGGTGGGAGCGGTCGTTGGGTTGGTGGTAGCGATATTATTGCACTTAGTTCCTTGGATTCGGGACTCGGTTTATCCGCTCCTTATATTATCGCAGAATGTTCCAATTATCGTTCTTGCACCGTTACTCGTGATTTGGTTTGGGTTTGGGCTATTGCCGAAAATAATCGTCATAACCCTTGTTTGCTTCTTTCCTATTACTGTGGCGACTTTAGATGGTTTAAAACAAGTACCTAAAGGATATAAACATTACATGTTAATGGCAGGTGCCAATAAATCACAATTATTTTGGAAGCTTGAGTGGCCATATGCACTTCCTACAATATTTTCAGGATTGAAAATTTCAGCCACCTACAGTGTGATGGGGGCAGTCATTTCTGAATGGCTTGGAGCTGAAAAGGGGATAGGAGTCTATATGACATTGGCGTCTTCTTCGTTTAGAACAGATAAAGTTTTTGTGGCAATTCTGGCGATTATGCTGCTTAGTCTGTTGTTTTTTGCCTTTATTGTTTTTGCAGAAAGATATTTTATTCGCTGGCATGGGAAGGGAGGGAACTCAGAATGAGTCATTTAAAAGTCGATGGGATTTCCAAATCCTTCGGGAAAGTGGAAGTGCTATCAAACCTTTCTTTTTCGATTGATAGGGAAGAGTTTGTTTCTATTATTGGTCCATCAGGCAGTGGGAAAAGTACAATTTTTAACCTAATTGGTGGAATAATGACTCCTGAAAAAGGGGGAATCCTGCTTGACGATGACAATATTATTGGCAAACGAGGCTCGATTAGTTATATGCCACAAACACCTTCCCTATTGCCATGGCGAACAGTTTTGCAAAATGTGATGCTTGGAGCGGAACTGAAAGGAAAAAAGGACAGAAATAAAGCGATAGAAATGCTAAAAAAAGCGGGTCTAGGGGATTATTTACAGGCACGTCCTGAAGAATTATCTGGAGGGATGAAGCAGCGGGTTGCCTTTATCCGGGCCCTTCTCAGTCCCCAATCTCTTATTTGTCTAGATGAACCATTTTCCGCACTGGATGAATTGACTAGGCTAGAAATGCAAAAATGGCTCCTATCCATTTGGGGAGAATACCGACGAACTGTGTTGTTTGTTACTCATTCGATTGAAGAAGCATTGTTTTTATCAGATCGAATTATTGTATTGTCCCCAAAACCAGCAAGCGTGACTGCAGAATTCCGCGTTCCATTCAAACGTCCTCGAGATGAAAGCCTCTTGCTAGACGATGAGTTCTTCCAATGGAAACGATCAATATATTATTCTTTTAAAAAATAGGGAAGTGTACGGATGGAGAAGATATTGGATTCGCACATTCACTTAGATCAGTATTCGGATGAAGAGATTTTGTCCATCGCCAAGATGGAGTATTCTATTGAGGCGCTGATTTCAGTTTCAATGAATTTGGAATCATGTAAAAGAAATCTAGACCTTTCGGAAAGATTTTCTATGGTCAAACCGGCATTTGGTTTTCACCCTGAGCAACCACTTCCACCGGATCGCGAGCTTGAAGAACTTATATCTTGGATGGAAATAAACAAAGACAAAATGGTTGCAGTTGGAGAAGTAGGCTTGCCGTTCTTCATGCGGGCAGAGAACAAAGTGTCAAAAAGTGACTACGGGAGATATGTTGAGTTACTCGAACTATTTGTGAAGCTCGCAAAAAAATGGAGTAAACCAATTGCCCTTCATGCAATCTATTCAGATGCACCAATTGTTTGTAATCTACTTGAAAAACACTCAATAACTAATGCACATTTTCATTGGTTTAAAGGGGATCAAAAGACGACCGAGAGAATGATAGCAAACGGGTACCTTGTTTCGGTTACTCCAGAGGTTGCGCTAGATGATGTAGATAATGTAAATTTGGTTCGTGCCTACCCAATCAGTAAAATCATGGTCGAAACCGATGGACCGTGGCCCTTTGAGGGACAATTTTCTGGAAAGAGGACCCACCCGAGCATGATGAAGGAATCTCTTAGAAAAATTGCCGAAATAAAGAATATGGATTTTCGGAGTGTTATGGAATTAATCCGGAACAATACTAAAGAATTTTACCGATGATAGAGACAATTATTTAACAAGCTGATAAAGGTTGGCGTTTTTTTACTTATAATATCATTCATCCCACTCGTTTTAATCCGAGTGGGATTTTTATTTTTTGGGATTAACATTGAGAATGGTTGGTTGTAGTTGGTGATATTTTGAGAGGTAGCAATTCCTAACTCTATTAAAAAAGTTGGTGAGATTTTCTATCAAGCTAGATGACACATATTCTGACATTCATTATACTTCAACAAAAGAGTAACTATTTTGGAAATTTAGTAGAAAGGGAGGTAAAGATTTACATATAGGAGAATATAAAAAACATTTTTTATAGGGGGACCAAAATGATTTCTAAAAAGAAGCTTTTTTCATTATTTATGATATGTACTTTAGTACTTGGAATTATCAGCGGATGTTCACAATCAGATAAAACCTCAAAAACGGATGAAGGTGGTTCGAAAAAAGGGGCAACGGTTATAAAAATTGCTACTCAGTCCCCATTATCCGGCGGAAGCGCAACATTGGGAGAAGCAATTAAGCTTGGTGCACAGTTAGCATTAGATGAACAAAAAGTTAAATTTAAAGAATTAGGCTTTGATTTACAATTGGTTCCATATGATGACCAGGGCGATCCTAAGAAGGGTGTGGCAAATGCGCAATTGATTGGTGCTGACCAAGCAGTTCTTGGAGTAATAGGACACTTAAATTCTGGAGTTTCCATCCCTTCATCGGAAACGTATGAAAAATATGCTATTCCAATGATTTCACCTGCTAGCACTGCAACTGATGTTACGGACCGTGGGTTAAAAGCCGTAAACCGTATCGTTGCAAGAGATGATTTTCAAGGTCCAGCCGGGGCTGAGTACGCTGTAAAAACTTTGAAAGCCAAGAAGATTTTTATCATCCAAGACAAAACGGCTTATGGTTCAGGTCTATCAGATGCATTCAAAGTAGGTGCAGAGAAATTAGGTGCTGATATCGTTGGTTTTGAAGGAATTACTGTTGGTGAGAAAGATTTTAACGGTGTTCTAAATCTAGTGAGTTCAAAAAAACCAGATTTAATCTACTATGGTGGACTTTATGCTGAAGGGGGACTGCTAGTTAAACAAGCGCGTGATAAAGGTATAGATGTACCGTTTATGGGAGGCGATGGTCTTGATTCCTCAACTTTTGTTGAAATAGCCGGCGATGCCGTGAAAAATTCTTACATCACCTCTGTTGCTGGTGATGTTACAAAAACCGAAGCAGGGAAGAAATTCTCAGAAGACTATAAGAAAAAGTTTAATAAAAATGTAGAGTCCTATTCCGCTTATGCCTACGATAGTATGGGCGTCATGTTAACTGCTTTAGAAGATGCTATTAAAGAATCTGATGGAAAGGTGCCTCCTCGTAAGCAAGTAAGAGACTCAGTGCGTGCAATTAAAGACTATAAAGGTTTAGTAACTAAAGTAGGCTTTGATAAAAAAGGAGATAACAAGTTTGCAAAGATATTTATTTACAAATTTGATGAAGCTGCTTATCCGGCTATATTAGACGGAGAAATCAGCAAATAGTAGTTTACTTAAAAAGGGTATGGATTTTGGCACGTACCCTTTTTTCCTTTTACTTGACTATGGGCCACCACTACAGCGGAAATCAACAAACATGTTTAACAGAGCTTTTATTTTAAACAGAAAGTCAGGTGATGATTTTGTTTACTGACATCATTCATACTCTACCACAGGTGCTGATCGATGGTCTGACCTTAGGAGCTGTCTATGCAGTAATTGCTCTAGGCTACACCATGGTTTACGGAATACTAGAATTGATAAATTTTGCCCATGGTGAAATTTTTATGACAGGAGCTTTCATTGGAACAGCTGTATTGTTGGGTCTGACAAGTTTTGGGTGGATATCGGTCATTCCGGCTATTATTTCTCTTATCTTTGTTTTACTTTTGACTAGCATATTAACTGGCTTTATTGGTATGGGGATTGAAAGAGTGGCTTATAGACCGCTGCGTAATGCTCCAAAGCTTATTGCCTTAATTACGGCAATTGGAATTTCGTTTCTTTTGCAAGATATCGTTCGATTTATTACAGAATTATATAAAGGGAATTATATTATCTCAACTCCCAGTTTATTTAATAATCAAATCCATCTGAAGGTCTCGTCTATCCTTTCCCAATTTCAGAATGTTTCATTTAAAAGCTCGTTTCTTGTTGTATTAATTGTTGCATTCATCATGATGATTGCCTTAGACTTTTTTGTTAACCGAACAAAATGGGGAATGGCAATGCGGGCCGTTGCCCAAGATCGTGAAACGGCTGCATTGATGTCAATAAATGTTAATAAGGTAATTTCCGTTACCTTTTTCATTGGTTCAGCCTTAGGTGGAGCAACGGGTGTGTTGTTTGCAATTCAATATGGAACAATTGATCCTTATATTGGCTTTATTTTAGGAATAAAAGCATTTACTGCGGCAGTGCTTGGTGGAATAGGAAATATTCGTGGAGCGATGGCAGGTGGAATGATCCTAGGACTAGTTGAAATGTTTGCAGCGGCAAACCTATCAGGCTTAACGGGCGGTATTTTCGGTGCTGAATACAAAGACGTATTCGCCTTCATTATTTTGATTGTGGTCCTAATCTTTAAACCAGAAGGCTTATTTGGAAAAGCTATCGCAGAGAAAGTGTAGGTGGGAATGATGGGGAAAATATGGAGTTTTTTTCAAGCAAATAGATTAGCTCAAGTTGTCTTGTTCGTCCTCTATATTGTGGTTACGACCTTGAGTTTGTACTTAGCCCAGAAATCGGTCGTAGCGTTTCTGTTACTGTTATCTTCACTACTTTTCTTATATTTTCTGAACCTTTCTAATATGTTGAAATGGATCATAGGCCTCTTTATTTTGGCTGTACTTTTGCCATTTGCCGCGAGTCATGGACCAGCCTATCAATCCTATATGGAAGTAGCAACATTAGTGGGTATTTATGTTTCAATGGCACTTGGACTTAACATTGTCGTTGGTCTTGCGGGGCTACTAGACTTAGGATTTGTCGCCTTTTTTGCAGTTGGTGCTTATACATATGGAATATTTACAACGGCTCAAGCTGCTAACTTTATGCCATTTGGACACTATCCACTGTCAGGTGAAACCTTTTGGATATTTATCCTGATAGGCTGTTTTGTGGCAGCATTATTCGGAATATTATTAGGGATCCCTGTGCTTCGTGTAAAGGGGGACTATCTAGCTATAGTCACGTTAGGATTCGGTGAAATAATCCGTATTGTTTTTAATAATTTGGATCGACCCATCAATATTACAAATGGGGCAATGGGTCTTTCTTCCATCACCCCACCAACTATTTTTGGAATCAGTCTCATTTTTCCAAGTCAATTTTATTATGTAGTTCTTGGGTTATTCTTAATTGTTGTCTATACGGTTAGTAGGCTCGAACACTCAAAAATTGGCCGTGCTTGGAAAGCGGTCAGAGAAAATGAAATTGCTGCACAATCAATGGGAATCCCGCTTGTGAAAACAAAGCTAACTGCATTTGCAATTGGAGCATCATTTTCAGGAATGATGGGCGTAGTGTTTGCTGCCAAACAAACTTTTGTGGATCCGACAAGTTTTACACTGTTAGAATCAATTACCATTCTTGTTATGGTCCTCCTTGGAGGGATGGGAAGTGTTCCAGGAGTGATTTTGGGAGCTTCTGTCATCACAATTTTAAATTTACAGGTATTAACTGAAATAACCAACTGGCTTAATCAATTAAGCTTAAATGGTGTCGTCTCTGTTCCCGACGCTTTGTCACCAGCTAAAATGCAAAGATTCATTTTTGGAGCACTTCTTATTTTATTTGCCTTATATCGTCCACAAGGATTGTTGCCTGCTAAAAATATGAAATTTGATCCTACAAAACTACAGCCAATCCAAAAGCAAACCGCAGAATCTGACCCTTTTTCGTTGAATGAAGAAAAAGCAAAAGCATAGGAGATGAAGCTGATGAATGTGTTAGAGGTAACGAAATTATCCAAGAGATTCGGTGGATTAGTGGCAAATTCAGAAATCAACATGAGTGTAAAAAAAAAATCCATTACAGCTGTTATTGGTCCTAACGGAGCCGGAAAAACCACATTCTTCAATATGATTACTGGCGTTTATAAACCAACTTCAGGGAATATTTTATTGAATGGAAAATCGCTGGTGGGTTTAAAGCCGCATGCAGTAGCTAGACAGGGAATTTCTAGGACATTCCAAAATATTCGCTTGTTCAATAAACTTTCCGTTATTGAAAATGTTTTGGTGGGTATGCATTACCACCTAAAAGGAAATTGGTTAGGGATCCTTTTCCAGCTCCCGAATACAAGGAATGAGGAAGAGAATGCAAGACGAGATGCATACAACCTTTTAGAGTATGTTGGACTTGCAGATATGTTAAATGAAGATGCAGGGAATCTATCATATGGTGCACAGCGTCGGTTAGAAATAGCCCGAGCTTTAGCCACTAAGCCTAACATCCTATTATTGGATGAACCTGCTGCAGGCATGAATCCAAGGGAAACAAAAGAACTGACTGGATTAATTTACAATATTCGAACAGAGTTGGATATTACGATCATCCTGATTGAACACGATATGAAATTAGTAATGGGAATATCTGATCATATTATCGTATTGGATCATGGTGAGAAAATTGCTGAAGGAAGTCCTGGGGAAGTTCGAAAAAATTCGAGGGTGATCGAAGCATATTTAGGAAAAGGAGCTGTATCATTTGCCTAAGGAGGGAACCAATTTGCCATTACTTGATATAAAGAATGTTGAAGCCAGCTATGGAGCTATTCAAGCACTAAAAGGGATTAATCTGTATGTGGAAAAGGGGGAAATTGTTACTTTGATTGGAAGTAATGGCGCAGGAAAATCAACAACTCTCAAAGCCATTAGCGGCCTGATACCTATCAATAATGGCTCAGTTAACTATCAGGGAAAGGATATTACCAGTGTTCCTTCTCATCAAACAACTCTTTTAGGTATAGCTCATGTTCCGGAAGGAAGGCGTATTTTTCCCAGGTTAACTGTAAAAGAAAACCTCTTAATCGGCGCATTTGCAGTTAAAGAGAAAAAATTGATTTGGAATAGGATGGAAAGAGTATTTCAATATTTTCCTAAGCTTAAAGAAAGACTGGAACAAATGGGAGGTACGATGAGTGGTGGTGAACAGCAAATGCTGGCAATAGGGAGAGCATTAATGATGAAACCAGAGGTGTTAATGCTTGATGAACCTTCAATGGGTCTTGCCCCAATAATCGTTGAACAGATTTTTGAAATCATTCAAGAGTTGAATAAACAGGGAATGACAATCCTACTTGTCGAGCAAAATGCATATCAGGCTCTGCAAATTGCAAACCGAGGTTATTGTTTACAGACAGGGGAGATAGTCCTCGAAGGAAAAGGAAAGGACTTAATTACAAACGAACAAATCTTAGAAGCCTATTTAGCTTAAGAACTGATTGATACGTTTTAATATAACTAGTTTAATAAGTACAACAAATAAAAGGGCATTAGGTCAATTTCGCTGACCTAAATGCCCGCACATTATTATAGAACTAAAATAGTTCTTCCAATTGCTTCACCTTTTAAGATTGATGATAATACTTGTGGTAGCTCGTCAAAGGTTACTTCCTTTTTGATGGTATCTAATAGTCCGTCCGGTTTCATATCGGTAGCCATTCTTTCCCAAATGATTTTTCTGGTTTCCATTGGGCAATAAACCGAATCGATTCCTAGTAAATTAATACCACGGAGAATAAAAGGGAACACTGTAGTTGGTAAATCCGTTCCCCCAGTTAAGCCACTTACAGCTACTGCTCCTCCATAATTGATTTTACTCAGTATCGCTGCTAAGTTTTTCCCACCAACAGGATCTACAGCTGCAGCCCATTTTTGCTGATCCAATGGCTTTATTTTTTCTCCAATTATTTCTTCTCTTGAGAGGATTTCCTGTGCGCCCAGCTGTTTCAAAAAGCTATGCTCTGATTCTTTCCCAGTACTAGCACACACTTGGTAGCCGCGCTTAGCAAGAATAGCCACAGCAATACTTCCAACTCCACCGGTCGCTCCTGTAACAAGCACTTTACCTTTATCAGGAGTCAATCCGCTTTCTTCTAAACGGTGGACGGATAACGCAGCAGTGAACCCAGCTGTTCCGTAAACCATGGCTTCTTTTAGTGAAAGACCCTTCGGTAATGGGACGATCCAATCACCAGGAATTTTGGCGTATTCACTATAACCACCATAATGGGAGACGCCAATCTCATAGCTGGTGGCAATAATTTCATCGCCTTTTTTAAAACGGGCATCACTAGAACTTACCACAATTCCAGCTAAATCAATTCCAGGGATAAACGGATACGATCTGACAATTTTTCCGTTAGGGTTACTAGCAAGCCCATCCTTGTAATTTACACTAGAATATAAAACTTTTATAACAACATCCCCATCGGGAAGGTTATCCAGTGATATCATTTTAGTAACTGCTGAAAATTCATCATTATTTTTATCTACCATAAACGCTTTAAATAACTTCTTCTCCATATCATTGTTGCTCCTTTCAAACATAAAACGGATAATAAACTTCGTTACCATAATATATCATAGCAAAAATAATCGGAGGTATGAAGGATTAAGATTGTTTTATTGGGTATCTCTAAGTTAGTCCTCTCCGCTGCTTTCCTGGTACTCATTAAAGAATGGAATATTAACGTAATAATACATCCAACCCATTAACAATCCGCCTCCAATTAAATTTCCAATCGTTACAGGGATTAGATTATGTATAACCCCACTAATTGAAATGGTTCCGGGATGATTTAATACTAATGCAATCGCAAAGGTACACATGTTGGCGATACTGTGTTCATAACCGGAGATAAAAAAACAAAATACGAACAAAATCATTGAAAACATTTTTGGTCCATCACCTTTAAGTGCCATAGGAACAAAAAATGCAAGACAGACAAGCCAGTTACAAAGAATGGCCCGAAAAAATAGTTGCACCCCTGGTGCTTCCATTTTTTTCTCCACCACACTGAGCAAAAATCCATTAACATGTGCATCATTGAAAAGTCCGGTTGTATAAATAATAAAAGCAAAAAGAGCGGCACCCAATATGTTGCCAACATAACTTGTCATCCATATCTTAATTACTTCACCCCAGCTGATTTTTTTTCGGAGGGCGGCAAATGTAAAGTAAAAGGTGTTACCCGTAAATAAATCGCCACCCCCGTAAGCGATTAGGATGATTGCAGCTCCAAAGGTTAAAGCGGCCATAGGGTAAGTTAAAGGAGAATGTTCCAAATAAAAAAAGTTTCCAGTCTTAAAGGCGACAATTACTCCGAATCCGATAAACATACTAGCTAGCATCGATCTCGCAATAAAACGAAGGCGGCTTTGGCGGTATATTTTTTGTTTTTTTAGAGCTAAATGTTCCACTTCAAGAAGCGGTTTTACTTCCATCTAAAATCCCCCCGTCTTTGTTTTTGGCTCTTTTCTAAAAGATTGTTGTTTTTTAATTAGGTTTTTGGAAAGAAAACCGTTGATAAAGAAGTTGATTGGTGCGGAAGGTGCGAGACTCCTGCGGGAGCAGCGGGACAGGTGAGACCCCTTAGGAGCTTTAGCGACGAGGAGGCTCACCGCCCGCCCCTAAGGTGCGCGAGAATCCTGGAGCGGAAATCAACCACACTTCTCTTTTGGTAAATACCAACATAGTTTAAGAAAACAGCCTTGTTTTTTGTTTCTCTCACGATTACTAATGTTTGCCAATATCATAAATGATATTCATAGACTAACTTCAAGGGAAAATCAAATATAACTATTTTCTTAAATAATGAACACAAAAAAAGGACTGGCATCTGCCAAGTCCTTCATCGTGATTATAATTTAAACGAGCTTTTTAATGAAACAATTTGATTAAATACAGCTTTGTCCTTAGTAGTGTGTTTTGGATCGACATTAAAATAGCCATGACGGAAAAACTGAAATTTATCTTGAGCTTTTACATCCTTTAGATTAGGTTCAATGAAGCCTTGGATGATTTCCAATGATTGTTCATTTACATAATCAAGAAATGTTTTTTCCTCGTTGTCAGGGTCTTCTTCGGAATCATCCGTATCTAAAATCAAGGGTTGGTATAGACGGAATTCGGCAGGTACGGCATGTTTGGCATCAACCCAATGGAGGGTTCCTTTTACCTTTCGACCCGTAAAGCCTGACCCACTCTTAGTTTCAATATCGTCCTCCGCTAATTTCCCACGTTGTTTCTTCATTTTATCGGCAGTTTGCCAGGTCCGAGTGATTACTTCTCCAACCCGACCCATTGCTTGCGAATCAGAGGAAATCATGCTAAATACACCTAAATCATGCAAAATATCTTCAGCCGCAATGGTCTCTTTACGAATCCGTGAATCAGCAAAGGCAATATCCTCAGGGACACTTGGGTCTAAATGATGACAAACCATTAACATGTCTAAATGTTCTTCTAATGTATTCACCGTATAGGGACGTGTTGGATTTGTTGAGGAAGGAAGGATGTTTGAGAAGCTAGCCGCTCTTATAATATCTGGAGCGTGGCCCCCTCCTGCTCCTTCTGTATGATAAGTATGAATAACCCGTCCATTTATGGCAGCGAGAGTATCCTCAACGAATCCTCCTTCATTTAATGTATCCGTATGAATGGCAACCTGGACATCATATTGATCAGCAACTTTCAAACTCGTATCAATAGCGGCCGCGGTGGTTCCCCAGTCCTCGTGTAACTTTAGGCCGATTGCCCCCGCTTCAATTTGTTCGATTAGAGGTTCTTCAGCTGAGGCATTCCCTTTTCCTAAAAAGCCCAAATTCATAGGGAACCCCTCAGCTGCTTGCAGCATCCGATGAATGTTCCAAACCCCAGGAGTACAAGTCGTTGCGTTTGTTCCTGTCGCAGGGCCCGTTCCACCTCCAAGCATAGTAGTAATTCCCGAAGAAATCGCCGTTTCAATTTGTTGTGGGCAAATAAAATGAATGTGCGCATCAATACCACCTGCTGTCACAATCATCCCTTCCGCAGCAATCACTTCTGTGCCTGCGCCAATTACAATATTGACACCATCCATTAATAGAGGATTTCCCGACTTACCAATTGCAGAAATGAGCCCCTCTTTGATTCCAATATCTGCTTTATAAATACCTGTATAATCCACAATCATTGCATTTGTTAAGACAAGATCTACCGTTTTGTCATCTGTAGCTAACGGATGTTGCCCCATTCCATCACGAATGACCTTGCCACCCCCAAACTTTACCTCATCCCCATAAATCGTATAATCTTTTTCAATTTCGAGGAAAAGGTCAGTATCGGCGAGGCGAACTGCATCTCCAATGGTCGGGCCAAACATATCAGCATATTGTTTCCTAGACATTTGAAAACTCACTTGGTTCCCTCCCGTTCTACTGACCCGTTTGTTTGATTATTGAGACCGTAGACTTTTCGTTCACCTGAAAACGGAACAAGTTCTATCTCTTTTGCATCGCCAGGTTCAAATCTTACAGCTGTTCCAGCGGGAATATTCAAATGCAGGCCAAAGGTTTGGTTTCGTTCAAATTCGAGTGCTTTGTTGACTTCAAAAAAATGAAAATGGGAACCAATTTGAATTGGTCGGTCACCACGGTTTAAAACCCTTATCGTAATTGATTGCTTATTCTCGTTGCAGGTGATCGGTTCGGTCTGCAGCAAGTACTCACCAGGTATCATTGTTTTCCCCCCTTATTCTCGTATTGGATCATGAACAGTCACAAGCTTCGTACCATCTGGAAAAGTTGCTTC
>Ga0068630_1000483_pt1 | contig 12425 bp, 7 predicted proteins | sample InSIn4gowninarea_FD_77433 | JGI IMG/M metagenome (GOLD analysis project Ga0068630, IMG submission 77433) | Clean room microbial communities from NASA Spacecraft Assembly Facility at Jet Propulsion Laboratory, Pasadena, California, USA -... ... | reverse complement strand
TAAGTTTAAGAACATAATATTTTTATAATAAGAGGTGAAATATTTTATTTTTATTAAAAAATGGGAATTAATCAAGCCAGAAAAACTACTCATAATGTAACATCTACCTAATAATAAATGTGTAAATGTGAATGTTCTATAGAAAACCAATGAATTTGACCAAAAAATAGGAAAAAATAACTCACCGACAAATAGGGAACTAAACCAGTATATACAAACACGCGTGCGATTGTATTTAGACGTGGCGATGAATATCATACAAACTCTTTAAAATGAGGTGAAGTCCAAAATAAATTCTGTTTTGAAATGTACGAAAATTTTAAATTATACCATAAATGCATACATGTTCTTTAGTGTCGGAAATTTCGGAGGTTGCCATGTTATAGTGCTCGATTTATGTGTATATACAGGGTGGGTGTTCCAACACAGCGGATATATCTACAAATTTAAAAATATATAATTAAATTATGGGGGCACGTTATACGCCGGAAAATACGGTAATAGCTTCATATAATATATTGCTTCCTACATATAACTGAATATATAAAACTCGTATTAGTCATTGTTACCTATATGAAGTAGTACCATTGTATTGGTACTATTCAACCATATGAAAGCCATTTATACCCGTATAACATGTTGGTACCTATATTAAATTTATATGCGTATTTATAAGATGTTTGCAGTGATATCTATTTCGATTCATATTGACCAGTGGGCACCTTTCTTGCATTATTTTTTATTAGCGTATATTTTATTAGCATACTGATAATTTTTTGCAGGATTTCTCGAATAACGAAAATTTATTAGCGCGAATCTAAAAATAATGGCATACTTTTTTCATGTTTTTTGAAAATAGGCCGACATTTCAAACTTTCTGCGCATCAAAAAAGAAAAAAAACGAAGAGAATTTATTTCTCCATTTCTCTTTTGTTCCCTGCGAAAGAGGATTCTTCCTAGGGAGGGGGGGGGGCGAAAAATATTCCATCTCGCAGCCATTCCATCAATGTGACACAAATTCTCGCGGAGAACAAATGAAATATTTAAAAGCTGAAGAAAAAAAGATAGAACGAACGCACGAAGCCGGGCTTCGACGCTTCCAAAATGGATGCACGCAAAATTTGATTTCTCGAATAAGAGCCGCACACAACACAACACACGCTGAGAATCAATAACTCGCTTTGAATCTTTCAAAGTAACGGAAAAGTTGATTCCGAATTGAATATTTCAGTTTACTTGAGCCACTACCGATTTTTATCTCCGCATCGAAGAAAAGGCAGATGAGGGGAAGGCGCGTGGGAAAAAAGGTACTGGAATTTCCGAGTTATTTGAGTGCTTTTAGCCCCTCTTTTTGCCGGCACACGTGACCGTGGTAAGCCCAGCCGAAGGGAGAATGCCGTTTCAGGATTTTAAAATAAATTTCTGCCAAGTATTGCGCACTTAAATGCGTAAGTGACGGAAGTGGATTTGAAGCACTTACCGGAAATGTTGTCCGTGTGAAGCAGCCTTTGATTTGGCAGAAGGGGGACAAGAAAAGAAGCTACGAAATTCTTTTTTAACGGTTAATTGTAAAAGGAAATCATCTCAGGTTAGCAAATACTTTTGGGGCATGGTTTAAGAGCAAAACTACAAGGTCTCTTATTAAGATTAAACGTAAGAGTAAGTAAAACATTTGACATAAATTATGGTAAAAAGCCCCAATAATGAATTTTCCTATCCGGCACGTTCTTGTCGGATCCATCCTGGACAGGTGATTGGCCTCCCAAGATGCTGTTGGTCTGAGAAGCCACTCTTCTGGGACTGTCACCCACCACTTAAAGTAGATATTTTGAATTGCATGGTTGGTTGCCACAGTAGCTCACTATTAACAATAACAATTTTTTTTTATCCGACACGTTCTTGTCGGATCCATCCTGGACAGGTGATTGGTCGCCCACGCAGATGCTGTTTGTCTGAGAAGCCACTCTTCTGGGACTTTCACCCCTCCCCCGACCTTAAAGTAGATATTTTGAATTGCATGGTTAGTTGCCACAGTAACTCCCTGTCAACAATAACAAATTTTCCTATCCAGCACGTTCTTGTCGGATCCATCCTGGGCAAGTGAATGGTCTTCCAGGCAAACGCTGTTTTTCTGAAAAGCCACTCTTCGGGGACTGTCGCCACCCCCAAACCCCCTCCCCCGTAAAGTAGATACTTTGAATTGCATGGTTGGCTGCCACAGTAACTCCTAGTCTGCCCCAAGTAGACCAGGGGTAGAAGCTCGTTTCCCAGTAGAACACCGAAAGTAAAGCAGCAAGTCCGGAGGCCAGTGCTTGGGAGGTCGACCACATGTTGCCCGCTGGTTGGCACGCGGGACCGTGTTCGCTAAAGAGAGCTGATGCACCTAAAATCTGTCGTAGCTCCAATGTCCTTCATGTCTTAATTATGCCTCTGGGGGTGCCAAGCCAGGTGACGGCCTCTCATCTGAAAATTGGATCAAAATTAAGAGATCCAAAAAGAGCCAAGTCAGACTTCCATCCACTGGGGCTCGCTTAAATGGAAGCCGCTTATTACCCCATTACCTGCAAAAAGGACTTGGCCCGACCATGAAGTTGAGCAAGTGGTGATAAGCCAGAACAGAGAACAGAACTCCCAGTCCCTTTCAGGTCTGCACACGGTATTTGTTTGTGAGCAAATGCCAGTCTGGGATGGCAACAGGTGAACTCTCAAGTGATCGCCGAGTAATCTCTGTGGAATCGAAGACCCGTCCTGCCGTGAAAGGAAAAAAATACAGTAGAGTGTGGATTATCCGAACACGGTATCTCAAATTTTTTGGATTTGACACGCAACGCTGAAAATATTCCGCGATCAGCATATCTTTTAGAGAAGTAAGAATAGAACGAGAATTTAAAAAATTTAATAAAAAATACAAAAGTAGAAAAAAATGAAAAGTAGATTAAAGAGAGAGAGAGAGTAAAGGGTTTAGGGGAAAAACAAACACACACGCACAAGCATTGAACAAGTCTGTAGCAAACAGCTACCAGTCGTAATCCTGGATAAAATATGAAGAAAAACTATTACACACACACTTTTATTAATCTCTCTATCCACTGCGAAGTTAAACAAAAACCGTCATTTTTGCTTTTAAAAGGTGTTAGTATAGAAAAATGTATTTATTGTTTAATCTGGAATATTTTTTAAGTTACCTATCCAATTATCCGAACGTTTGTTTATCCGAACCAGGCTTGGTAATTCGATGCTCTACTTCAATAAGTTTGGAGGGATGCCTTGTCTTCTGATTTTCTTTTCCGCCGGATAAAAACGGAAATTCGACACTTCTCCAAAAAGAGACGGTGAAGTGTCACCGAGGACACATCGGCTGGTTGGTTTCTCAGTCTTTGAAAACTCTTAAGTATGTTTGCACAGTGTAGCCGAGCTATTATTGAATAAACCCTGGTGTGGTATACGTATGTGTGCTTATTTATAAGGTGACCAATCTTTTTACAATGAAAAGGAGGACAAAAAATTTAAGGAAAAAGTACAGCGTAAATACATTAAACATTTTATTAAATTCAAACAAAATTATACTAATTATGCTCATATCCCTTTTAGTTATTTAATTAAATGAGTATTTCCCATTGAATGAATATTTTTTATCAATATATCATTTTAAAAAATATTTTGGAAATTTCGGAACAAGAAATATCTTTCACATTGAATTTTAACGGCTAGTTTTTCAAGAATTAATACACATTCATTGTTCAAAAATATACATTAAAAACTGTTATTTCCAGTGATATTTGTTTCAAACCATTCTTCAATACATTAGTTTGGTTTGTAGCTCTACAATCATTTTTGCACACTAGGACTAATTAGACCAGGACCCACTGTTTAAAGTGGATTTAGAACCATTACAAGTACTCAAGCCCGAGGCAGGAATGGAACCCACAAATGTTGAATTGAAGACCAGATTCCTAGCCAACTCAGCCATCAGTCGGTTCATGTTTAGAGAAAAAATGCATTATGGTCATATGATGCATAACAGTTTATCACGGTATCTCTGGATACTGAGATTAACAGGTTAGTTCTAAAGTATCAAAAAGGAGGACAGAAAGGAGGACACTTTTCAAGGGAGGACAGAACCTAAAAAAGGAGGACTGTCCTCCCTAAAGGAGGATGATTGGTCACCTTATTATTTAGCCTGTATTGGAAATCCTCCAAAGATAACCACTGGTTCAGTTTATTGGTTGTTACTATCCAAGTACGTTTTCAAACTATCATGTGTTCATTTTACTCGTCCTTCGTAAATATAACTCACGTTGCCATCTACTACTAAAATAACTTGATCGAAACTTGGACGTGACTTCGTTATAGCCCCAGTTGAATAAAAATCTGAAATTTGGGAAGTATTCTATGTCTCTTTATAAACACTGATAGAACTTCCATGTTGTTTCCAGTTGAAGTATTTTACAATAACTACTTGAACAACTCATTTGATAATTTCTCGGGCGTTGAAAATGATTGAATGGATAAAAAGAAAGTGAAAAAATCTTAACTGAGCAAATTTAATTAATGATATAGTTCCATAAAACTGATATTAAAAATGAAATTCCGTTTAATTTATACTTTCAGTTCAATTCATACTTGCGTTTAAAATATATCTTTATTTTACAAAATGGGAAAAATTTAAACTTTCTAATATTTTTTATGTCACACATTTCCAGTGATTGTTTTTGTTGGTGAATCTTCTTTCTGGCTGAGAGGTTGAGAAAAATCTCATTTTTCTAAAACTTGACAAAAGTTTTCCCCATTCATAGGTTTGTTTTCCCTTATTGGTATTGATGCTATGTGCTTGTGCTCTTTTATTTTCAAATTGATTCTTGAGATGGATTTGATTTTAATGGTTTGGTATACTTGAATTTGATAATATTGTGATAAAGGTTTAGTTTTGGTTTGCTTTGTCACTCTACGGTCATGTTTTGAACACGAGTATCTAATTCGAAAGGTTCGTACTGTTTAAAGTGGATTCTGTACCACTAACAAATATCCAAACCCGAAGCGGGAATCGAACCCGCAGTTGTTGAACTGAAGACCAGAGCACCAGCCACTCAGCCGCTGGTGATCTTGTGGTAAATAATTTGAACTTGAAGAAATATTTTACCTTTATTCTTTTGACAAAGGTTTGAACAAGAAAGCTTTTGAACTCGAAGAAAAATTTTACCTTTATTCTTTTGATAAAGGTTTGAACAAGAAAACTTTTGAACATGAAGAAAAATTTTACCTTTATTCTTTTGATAAAGTTTTGAACAAGAAAGCTTTTTCAACTTGAGTAGGATTTCTACATTTTTTTTTTTTTTTTTGGTCATTTTCCCTCTTGCTATTGATGGTATGTACTTGGCTCTTGTTTTGGCTCTAATTCGAATCTCAATCAAAGCTGAGAGATTTACTTAATTCTAGTTCATATTGTAAATTATGAACTTCTAACATGCATAAAAAATGAGATATTACTTAAACTCTATAGACATTCACTCGTCAAATTACTACAGTAATCACGAACACCTTTAACGCTGAAGAATGCCGATACTCCTTACGCCTATACCATGTCCAAACATAAACCAGATTGCCCCAAAAAGACCAGACCAAAAAATCTACATAAAAAAAGTTTGAATATTTATTAGCACATGCATCCAGAGAGAAGAAAAACGTGCTCTATAAATCTGAAGGCCGCTGGAGCTGCATTCGCTCTAAATATGGGACATTTGTTTCTCGTCTGGTGGCATCTGTTCGGGCAGGCGTGAAAATTCGACGCCGGCCACTAAATCATTCACGTGTCTGAATAACCCTAACCGCTCTTTACAGTCGATATTTCATGGATGTGTTGAATACCGCCTGCTGCGTCCAGAGATGGATTTGCTGATGTGGGACGATTTTTGCCATTTCTTTTTAGTCTTCCTGGAATACCTGGAGTTTATCTTACTGGATATTGAGGTCATGAATTTCTGGGAGGATAATTTATGTTAATAAAATGACCAGATATGTTTTATTTCTGGATGCATTTAACATTTTTAATAGGTGTATTCCTCAAATTGTTCAATAGAAACACAAAACAAACAAATGCTTGGAATGTAAAATTTTGATGTCCGAGATGTCCTGACTCCATATTGCTTTCCCATTATTCTTAATTGACATTAACTGCAAGATCCTCAAAGTAATTCTACATCATATAACAACAGTCATACAACACAGTCACCGATTTTAACCTAATGGATAAGTTCTTACAAATTGACAGTATCTTTAGTCGAAAATTACTGTTCATTGTTGATTTCCATTTGTGTCGTCTCTGAAATAGTACGTCGTAATTCCTTTCATTTTACTGGTTCTTGCTTTTTTAACCATTGGAAAATGGTTTTGACTCTCGGTGGATAAAATCGTAGTTGGAAAATTTCATTTTGATACCACGACAATCGTTTTGCTATGATAAATAAAGCAGACGAAAAATGCACAAATTAATGTGGAGTTTAGTTACTTTTCTATACTTTTCTTCAATTAAATATTAATTTAACACGGTGGAGGCACGAAATTTGGCGTTCTGGTGCAGAAAAGTCCGGAGATCCGAATGTCATTGCCAGACTGATAATTTTTTAATTTCGAAATGACATATTAATTTTTAATGCAAAATTCTGTTGTCCTAAAGGAATCTGGTCAGCAGATTCTGGAATCCCACAAGGAATTCCAGAATCTGCCGGAATCTGGAATCTGGAACAAGGAATCTGGCCACAAAGTTCTCAAAACCGTTCAGTCTTGATGCTATGACAATTCTGATTACGATAGAAGAAGGAGATGATTATTTAAATCAACGTTGAGTTTAGATGTTTTTCTATATTTTTCATTTTTCATCTTTCATCTTTCTGTCGGTTACAGTTGCAAACACTATTTTCCAGTGTTCAAACTGAAACTCTGGCACCAAGAGGGTTCCAAGTTTTTTTTTAATATTATTTTCAATTTTTTTTCACTACAAGAGTAATTTTCCAATATCTTTTTTTTCTTTTATTTTTCTTTTATTTTAAGTTGCAGTTTTTACTCAACTTTCCTTTAATTCTTTAAAAATATATGTGACTCTTAAAAACGGGTATTATTTCACTTCATTTCTTCTTTCTGTTTTTATGGAAGCTATCTTTTAAACCTAAGGGAATATGCTAATGAATAATATTAGTCCTCATCCTGAGACCAAAGAGAAATTAAATGATCTTTCCCATAGTTTCCATACTTCTTTTTGATTGTAAATAACAATAATATATACTTAATGTTTCTAAACAACAATAACATTCTAAAACACCTAAATGTTTAATGTTGATTTATTTAACATGGTTTATACGCATCGGCGAATACCTGGAAAACCTGAGGAACTCGGGGAAGGGATTTTGACCTAAAAATCTAAGGGAAATTTATTAATACCTAAAACCTGGAAAACAATCAAAATAACTCTAGAAAAAATGGCATTAAGACACTTTGCGTGAAATTATGATCATTGGTTTGACTAGCAGAAATATCTAGCAAGACTATGGTGCAATTTTATGTACCTTTTAAAATTTTAAGCCTATGGTTTATTTTATGCATTGTATAATTTTGGAGTTAAAGTTATTATTATTATTGCATTTTATGCAACGTAGTCTTCTATGATACTGTGTAATCTTCCATATTTTTGCTGCATCAGCTGTTAGAGCAAGACTAATGTTTTACTCTTTAGGTTTACAGGTTGACAAAATGAAAAAACCAGAACTGAAAGAAAATTATCACCATTTTAGGAAATAAATTCTGAAAGAATGTTTTCTATCATACATTCTCTTGTAAGCGACTATTAAAAATTTATAAATCTGTGGACAATAGTTAAAATTGTGTTTACACTCTCGTCTGAAACAACAAGTGTTGAATCGGGATTTATCAATTAACAAACATATTCTTGTTGAAAACCTTCAGTACACTTCATTAATAAGTACGATTACAAAGAACTTACATTATAAAATCTAAAGGAGGTGTGAATTCAGTAATTATAACAAGTGGCTTGTTATGTGAAATTATTTATAGAAAGTATTACCTTTCTGGCATTAGAAGAAATGAAAAGAATGACAGAAAAAGAAACCAAGAAAAGTAAAAAAGTAAAATTCAAAAAGTAAAGTAGTTAATCAATAAAAATATAATTGAGGATTAAGCGAAACTTTTGCAGCAAAAAACAGAACTACATTTATTTTCCAATGAAATGTTTTTCTTAAATACCAGAAGCTTACGGTGGAAATTGTATAGCTGGAAAATAGGTTTTAATATTTTTCACGATAATCTGTAAATTTGAAATGCTATTTTTTTTTACATTTAATCATTTTGTTTTGTTTTTGAGGTTTAAGCGAGAAACTATAAAAAAATTGTTATGTCTAATTTTGAATTGATCCCAGAAAGAGAGTAGGAACCCTGTTCAGTATAATATTGTTGGTATTTATTTAAATAACGCTAACCTATTCTTGAAAAATCTCAAGATACCTTTGTGCCCGAAATAACAGGAAGAAACCACATTGAAGAGCACAATTTATTAGATCCGGCAAGAGCATATGGCTGTTTCAGAACTACAACGAGTCCCTTCTTCAAGTACAACAGACCAGAGATGTTCCCAAATTTATAAACTACTTAAGAGGGTGGAGTTAAGTGCCACCAATGAGGACACGCTTTAAAAGAGAGCAAATAGAATTTGGCGCCATCTGTTGAGCAAAAATGGAACCTTTTCACCCGAATGAAGTTTCGCTCACTGCACAAGTCCATTTAGTGTGACTTCCTACACAAGTCCATTTAGTGTGACTCACTGCACAAAACTTAAAATTCTATTTCTACAAACGTACATGCTCAAATTTCATAAAATGTCCTCGGAAAGCTGAGAAGCTGAAACCATTAAACAAAATGAATCTACTGCTGCACGATAAATAGAGAAACGAAGCCAAAAGATTATATTTTTATGCATCGTTGTTCATTTAGAGAACTTTGCTAAGCAAAACCGTTCACACATAAACCATTCTATTAAATATGATGAGCACACAAAACTAAATCTTTAAGATTTGTATTTAATATTAAATATTTGTTTAACCTAAAAACATCATGCATACTTTTTTATATCTACCATAATTCTGATGGAAATTTACTGGTAAAATTTTAATTTGACAAAATTGTTTCAGAACAAATAAAGGTCAACACAATAGCTGTGCCTCAGGTTCATTTTTAGAAAAAAGAAAATGTGTAGAGAAAATAAATATCAGAGTTGAGGTGGTACTCAAATTCCTTTTAAAACGTCATGTTTAGTATCCATGGAAGACTCATAATTATAAAAATATACTAAAGAATAAGAAATACACAATCCGGATTTTCAAATCTTATTTAGGTAATTTAAAATTATTTCCGTAATAATAAATGTAAGCAAGGTATGAATTATACTGTTTTCACATATTTTAATATTTTTATTCGTGAATAAAATTTTGTCTAATAGTAATATGTGTATTTTTTATTGAATGTGCAGTCAAGCAAAGTATACACAGAATATTAATCTGAATTAAAAACCATTCGAAATCAAAGGGGCTGTTTTAACAAAAATTGCTTAAAATGTGATAATAATGAAAGTCTCATACACATTGTTTGATAATTTTTGCCATTTTTTTCACTGAATGAGAAACAGAAAGTTAAATTCGAAACAAAATAAAAGAATGAAAAAAAAAGCACGCGAATTAAAAAGACTAAATAGTTATAGCAATTCTAAAAATAAGAAAGAGTTTATTAATTGTAGATGAGATGTAACTGCTGGTTGAGCAGTTAGAACTTTGACCTTCTGTTCAGTAGTTTCATGTTCGATTCCTGTTACTGGTGTAGATGTTTGTAACGGTTCAAATTTATGTTCATCTGCAAAACGTAATTGATGAAATAAATCTGTAAGATTCTTTAATAAATTAAAACACAATGAAATGGCAGCAACAATCCAAATTATTCATTAACAAGTGAATTATATGTTTAATAATAAACAAAAAAATATTCCTTATTTAAAATATTATTGAACGAAAACCTTTTCGAATAGTGTCCAACACTGACTAGGAATGGATATGAAGCATCTGCGAGATTCAAATTTATGCCTAACTTTACTTAAAAGTGAAAAAGAAAACGCAAACGCAATTTTTTTAGGTTACGTTTTTTACTCCGAGTTTTAAAAGAAAATGTACATCAGGAGAAAAAAAAAGAATTTCTGGGTAGCACTTTCCCACTTTCACTCTCTTATCCCCCCGAGTCTCACAAGTTTGATTCATTTTGACAACTTTATGAAGAGAAATCGCTGTAAAGTTTACCTCCAGTGGCATCTTAATTCTAACGTACGACCGAGGCGTGATGTCTGCACGACCATGCCTGCATAAATTCTCTCTTCACTTCTCTTCCCTCTCCCCACTTTTCGCTGTTAAAAAGTCTGAGGAAAACTTTTTTTAATACCTCAGTGGTGTAGGAGTACCTGTCTTGTCGATTTTCGTCGTCCAAGTTCACAGCTGCTTTAGTTCCAGTGAGAGATCGTGCGTACTATGTGTTTTTTACTGTTGTTAAAATTTGCAACCGTGATGCTCCGATGACCCGTGACCCGTGTAGGGATTCGTCGAAATTAAATTTGACTTTAACATGTGTTTTGATGCGGGCTTTTTAATCGTGAAAGATGTGCAGCAGGTTAGAGAGGAGTAATCTAAAAAATGGGGAAGTTGGTAAAATCTTTGTGGGTTTGTGGATTTAAACTATTGTGTATTTCTATCCATTTTTACGAATCATGGTGATAGGGTGATAGATTTCTTGCTTTTACAATAGAGCCTTGATTATCCGGACACTTATGAACCGGATCAATCTAGGAACCATCCTTATTAACCATTGGAAAATGATTTTTGCTTTTGTGCTGGATCAAGTGTCCTACCACTTTTATTCGATCGCTGATTGGTGAATTCACATTTTTCGAGATTGCTGGTCGGTGAAGATTATTTTTACTCTGGTGTGAATAAAACTGATACTGAATTTTAAAAACACAAATTAATGTGGAATTTGTTTTTCTATATTTTTCATGAATAAAATATTATTTCAACTCGGTGCAGATACGAAATTTGGGTGTTCTAGTGTAGAAAATGACGGGGATCAGAAGCTCAGTGGCAAACATTTTATTTTTAATTTAGAAAACAGATATAAATTTTTAATGCACATTTCTGCTGCCCCATCTTCAATCTGGCAACAAGATTCACAAAATCATAAAGTCTTTGATGCCATAAATACGGTTTTGCTGACGGTCGTAGAAGCAAACGATAGTAAAAATCAACGCAGTGTTAACTATATTTCTAAATTTTTCGTTAAAAAATAAACAAATAAACAAACAGAACTTTTTGCAGGTTACAGTTGCAAACATCATTTTCCGAGGGTTAAACTAGAACAACGGCACCCAGACGGTTCCAAGTTTTTTTTAAATGTTATATTAGTTTTACTCTCCAAATTTATTATTATTATTATTTTGAAATCTCCATATTCTCTGAAAGTGGTCAAAACATTGCTTCTGTTACAGAAGATTTATAACATTTTGGATTCGGTGCAACAGATTTCCTTCTATGGAGAAAGAATCCAGTTTCCAAATTTTGAACAACCAAGAAATAATATTGACCATTCAGTATTCGAATACTGAAGTACAGCGCGAGGATGACTAAGAAAACGGAACAGAAGAAGATCCAAAAGACCAAAAGCTTTTAATGCGCTTGAAGTTGCGATTCAAAGGATACAACACTAAGATTCACCCGATCCCGTTCATTTCCTGCATGTAAAAGGTTAAAGGGTGTGACAACAGGGGAAAAAAATTCATCATGATGCAGAAGATTGCCTTTTTTCTCTATCACAAATAATTATTTAATACGTAACTTGCAGTGCATGTATAAATTCTATGAGTACTTCTAAATACGTAACTGTGTACACATGTTAAAGAAATATAAATTTAAAAAAGTTAAAATATTAATTTACTGTACCAGTTATTTGTATTGCGCTAAAATAAGCACTATTACAGTTGACAACCCCAAGCCAGGTAAAGTATAAAAAGAAATTACCTAAAAGCGTTATCATAGACGTGTTTTTTTAAGTTATCCGGATTTTTAGTTAATCGGATCGGTTCGGATGCACAGGGCTGTAACTGTATTTAAACCTCATATCAGGTGTACTCATATCAGGTGTACTGAAATATGTTTGTAAAGTGTTATGTTTTGGAGGAGGAAAATCCTTTTAGCAGCGACCTATGAATTTGTGGCATCTGACCTATGGTATTTGAGTTCCTTCTAAAAAAATCTTTACAGTGGCGAACTAATTTGCGATATCTGACTTATGATACTTGAGTTCTTTCTTTCTTGCGTTTTTCTACAATGACC
>Ga0068630_1000479_pt1 | contig 12445 bp, 8 predicted proteins | sample InSIn4gowninarea_FD_77433 | JGI IMG/M metagenome (GOLD analysis project Ga0068630, IMG submission 77433) | Clean room microbial communities from NASA Spacecraft Assembly Facility at Jet Propulsion Laboratory, Pasadena, California, USA -... ... | reverse complement strand
CCTCACATTAGCCATACCTCAGCTAGAAACATCAGTGTCAGGAGGAAGCAAAATAGGGGAAGCATACATTTCCATGGAAGGAAGAATAACCCTATAAATACAAGTATGGATCATTTCCTCATATATTCCATATAATCTCCTACAGGCATGGCATTTAAAGTAATAGGCAAAACTAAAGGCCCATACCTAGCAGCAACAATTCGTTCTATCTTTGTGAGAGCTTGATGGCCTGCCATGGCTGAGGTAAGGTACAAGGATACTAGTAGATTGAGTGGAGTGAATCAATGAATGGAATGGAAGAAACAGAGGAATATAATGGGTAGCATGGAGCTTCTTTCTGTGAACTGAGTTTCAAAAGGGGAATGAAGAACAAGGAGCTGCATGAATCTCTGAAGATGACAATCACTAACAAGGATACATGGAATTTTTAAGGCTTACCTGATCCTAATGCTCCTGTCTGCAATATTTTCTTCTATTGAATGATCTTCTCAGGATCCTGCAATGGTTCAACTGATATTCTGAAGATATCTTCATGCATGCTTCAGTAGCTGCGCCAGAACTTCAATGTGGAGTCGCCGAAGGATGGCCTTCCTCTAGTGGAGTTGCTAGACAGATGATTACAACCAAAGTCTGCGTTCAAACCTTGTTTGTCATCAAAGTTTGAAGCTGTGTTTTTCTCCCAGGGAAGCTGAGATTGGATTATCCTCTCCTCGACAACGACGCCAATTAATGGTATCACCCCAAGAAACTCACCTAGGTTGCATATCGGTGATGCTCGGGAACATTACAAACTCAAAAAAATAGTTGGATAAATGGTGGACGAATGAAACAAATGCTGCATATTCAAGCCAGATAACCACTTCTACTATGATTGATCCCAGACATGGGTGAACACCCCCATACTACAAGGCTTTTAACCACCAATTAGTTTGAGGATAAGGTGATAATGGAGAAGAGTAACCACACTAGCAGATACACAGGACCCTGTGATGGACGACTGCAACCAGTTAGAAGGTCTGTAAATCTAGTTTCTACTACACAGACATGATGACAACTCTCTATGCATTAAACAACAGAAACCTGCATACATGTTAAATGATACATTCTAAATCCTAATACAGAGGTGGGATGATAGCCCCTCTAATGCTAAACATTAACAGAACATGAATCAATGGAAACAGGCACAGCCTGGAACAAGAAGAAGAAGTGAAAAGTGAGCAATTAGTAGCAAAAGAAGCTTGTATTAGCTGGAAATGAAGACCAGATGATGCATGTTACAAAGTAGTTATAGTCTCCAGAAATTGAGCCTTACAACAGAGTCACCTTCATCTAACACTCATCCCCCTTGATTACATCTATGTTTTGGGTATATATGGTGTTTCGTCACAAAATGTCTCTGCTAACCTATGTGTGGAGGGATCATAATGGATCACCAACCACTCTAACTACTTGGTATGGGTCTCTGCTATAGCGTGACTGTGTCAGTAAACAAAATTGATCTTCTCTGATATTATGTTGTCCTTCATGAGCAGGTGGAATGTCATAAAGAAGGATGCTTCATAACTGATAAATGCCTTAACTTCTCGAGGCACGTCCTTTTCTTCTTGGCCATTCTGTTTATTTAAAAGTGGTTGTTGAGAATTAACTGTGCAGAATGGTGAATACTGGCCACCTTCTTCCCTCGGAAGCACATAACAGTCAAGGGATACAGATAGCATGGTGGGGGCACATATTGGCTGTTGGATCCAGCAGACGAACTACGAAGATTGACTTGGCGAGAGAAATGGGAAGAAACTGGAGCCAACAAGCATGAGCCACCATATCATGGTCAGACATATCCGACGACTAATCTAATATCGCATCGGCAGAAAGTCGAGGGGGGAAGCTTTTTACACAAAGATGTGATTCCAATTAGTGATTGGGCATGGGCCGTTGGATCGTCAGGACTGATTGGACGGCGGAGGAGTGATTGCAACATCACATCGGCGGAAGATAGGGGAACGGAAGCCTTTCTTCATATGTGATCACCAATACCGATGAGACTGCGGACCCGATAAAAGAATTAGCCGCAGTTTAAAGTCATGTCACGTCCGAAGGGGCAATCGGTGATCGACAACCGACAATTATTAAGGACATGGCTTATGAAATACCTGAGAAAAGTTGTGATTGTGATGAGGGAAAAGGGGCTTATGAAAAGCGCATGGTCACGCGATCGTGGTTTTATGACCGTTTGAACACAGTGCCCGGGGGCTAAGGAAATATGGCTTATGCAGAGTTTGGTAGGAGAACAGGGAAAGCAGGGAATGAAGAGGTTTTAGAAGGAAAAACAAAGATAGAGAGGATTATGTGAGCGTGACAAGAATGAAGGAGAGTGAGAAATGTGGCTGATGTGAGTCCCCTTTTAAGCACGAACAACACCGCCAGACCTGAATTTGACCTTCAGACATTGAAGTTTGTAGCAGAGCTAACATGACCACATTTTGCAACTAAGTTGCAAAACCTTATTAAAACAAGATACAGTATTTTGAGGACAACTACAAACCATAACCAGTTAATCTTGGACAGTTGAACCTATCAAAGCAGGTTGGTTTCATTTTTTTTTTTAATTGAATCAATTGAAATGATGAAGTTTATTTTGTCTCCTCTTTTTTTTAGCATAACAATTCTTTTTTGATCCTCTAGATCACACAAAGTGCAAGAGGAGAGCATACTCAAGAATTATTATTATTATTATTATTATTTTACATAATAATCATTTTTCTGATCCTCCAGATCACACAAAGTGCAGGAAGAGAGCATACTTAAGAATTGTTAATTTTTTTTTTAGATGTAAGAAATAAGTTCTCCTAATTACACTTCCCTGGCAACGATGCCAAAAATGTCTAGTCAATTTAACATCTTAAATTTCTCTACATAAATTACCAATCTGGGTATCGTAAACTGATGAAATGTGGTGCACCATATGTGCTTAGTTAACATTTTTCTTACTTCATTGTTTTATAGTTTTTGTTTTGTTTTGGGGTTTTGTTCTTGTTGATATCCTAAAGTGTCTAATGCAAATGGAAATCCTATACTTAAGTCTCTAGAAGGCAAGTTTGGATATAGATTCTAAGGCAATTATGTCCTCTATAATGATTTCCAGAACTTAATACTTTAGAAGGTCTTAGAATATACTAGTGATCACAATAATGCTTGAACAAGAATGAAAAATGTGATACTATTTAAACAAGTAAATAATGAACTACTGATCATGAAACTATTATCTGTGCTGCTGTCTAAATATAGAAAAGAGATTTAAGTTACTGCACTCAAAGGAATAAAAAATTGCAAGGAAACTAAAACTAAAATCAAATTACACATTCATAATTCGAACCCTCGCCAGTAGCCCTGCTATGGCTTTCGGAGGTAACCATCAATGATATGAGCAATTTAATATCTAATTGTAGAAAAGTAAAACTAAAATAAAATTACACATTCATAATTTGATCCCTCGCTAGTAGTCCCGTTATGGCTTTCGGAGGTAACTGTCAATGATATGAGCAATTTAATATCTAATTACAAAAAAGTAAAACTAAAATCAAATAACATCAATTCATAGTCTGACCCCTCGCCAGTTAGTCTTGCTATGGATTTCGGAGGTAATCATCAACAACTTGAGCAATCTGATATCTAATTGCAAGAAAGTAAACTTAAAATAAAATCACATCAATTCATAGTCTGACCCCTCGCTAGTCAGTCTCGCTATGCCTTTCGGAGGTAATCATCAATAACTTGAGCAATTTGATATCTAAACTAACTAACAAAGAAAATGAATAAAACTGAAATCAAAGCATAACTGAACTTGAAAAGCTAAAAAAAACAAAGTCAGCAGAGAGGTAAATCTCATGTCACTAGTTGATGCAAAAAAATATAAAGAAAAACTAATCTACAATCAACCGGTTGAACACACTTACATGAATTAAAATTGCATGAATGGAAAATCTAATCTATCAAACTTGAAAGCAATCAAATGACATAATGAAATCAAAGCAAAATTACATAATGAAATTTACTCTACCTTACATTCTAATATGATCCATAACATTTTCTTCACATCTCCTTCCATGTTGAGGACATCAAAGCTTTATTCAAATTTTTCAAAATTACAAAGTACAAAAAAGATTTTTAAAGCTTTCCAAAGCCATCTCACAAGCTAACAAGCTTAAGAACTAACAAGCTAAGACTTAAGAACTTACAAGCTAACAAATGAAGGAGAGAGATTTCCTATTTATACAAAAAGATGAGAAGCCATCTCATTAATGAGAGTCCATGAATTTCTCTCTCTACCTCTACAGTCCTAATCAAAATAGGAATTGATAAGACACATGTCTTTTTAGAGTTATAATATAATTAGGAGATGTCACATATATCCTCATGATCCCATGATTCTTTCCACTCAAATTCGAATTTAGCTTTAGACTGCCACATAAGGGTCTTCTAGAAGCCTCCTTTCAACCTACACATGTCAACAATATCAATCTATTTGTTAGATATAAACATATGTACATTATTTTCTAATTTTTAACCACAAATTCACTTTAAAAACTTAGAATTAATAAAGTTTGGAAAAACATAAATGTGGCCCCATGATAATGAAAGTGGGATGAATGTGGTGACATAGTAGTGAAATGGAAGTGATATAATGGACATAATAGTGAAAGTGTAATGGACATGAATGGAATTTTCAAGGCTCAACATCAACCTCAAACAAGGTATTTCTTATGAAACAATTATTTAATATGAAGATGTCAGAAGGTGGATCTATTGCAGACCATTTAAATGATTTTAATACTGTTACAAGTTAATTAAATTCTGTAAGGGTAAACTTTGATGATGAAGTTAGAGCTCTGTTATTCTTGTGCTCATTACCAGAAAGTTGGAATGGTTTAGTAATGGCCATTAGTAACTCTGTTTCTGGATCTAGTACTTTAAAGTTTGATGATGTTGTCAGTGCTATCCTTAGCGAGGAAATGTGACATAAAAGCTACAGTGAGACATCAGGTAATGCTTTAAGTGCAGAGTCTAGGGGAAGAAAAATGGAAAGAGGAAATAGCTCAGGATATTGCAGTAAATCAAGGAAAGGCAGATCCAAGTCCAGATCGGGTATAGTGCAATGAAAATGCAGAATAAAAGGACACCTAAAGAAATACTGTAGATCTCATAAGGGAAAAGAAGGAGATGCACAACAAGAAAACAATCATGAAGCAAATGTGACAGGGAAGCTGTTACAAGATTCTTTGGTTCTTTCTTTTGAAAATATTACTGATTCCTGGGTGGTATATTCAGGGGTCTCATTCCATGCCACACCTGATAAGGAATACTTTCATGACTATGTTCAAGGAGATTTTAGACAAGTGTTTGGGTGATGATAAACCCTGTAAAATTGTTGGAATGAGTAAGGTTCTTGTAGAACAACAGAATGGAAACCAATGGCTACTAAAGGAGGTAAGGCATGTTCCAGATCTGAAGAAAAATTTGATTTCAACAAGGCAGTTAAGCAGTGAAGGTTGTGTGACAACTTTCACAGATAAAGCTTGGAAGGTCACCAAAGGAGCCCTCATAATAGCAAAAGGAGAAAAGGTTGGTACATTGTATTTATGCAATGGTATTTCTAACTATATTAATGCTTTAACTTCCAAAGGAGTAGATGCAGCATTATGGCATCATAGGCTCAGACACATGAGTGAGAAGGGGATGAAGATCCTTCACTCAAGGAATTTGTTGCTGGGTTTAAATGATGTTGATTTGGACTTCTATGAGAATTGCATTTATGGAAAATAGAAGAGAGTTATATTTTTTAGAGTTTGGAAAGAAAAGAAGAGTGAAAAATTAGAGCTTGTGCATACAGATGTATGGGAACTTGCTCAAGTATCACTTCTCAGTGGCTCTCGTTATTATGTTACTTTTATTGATGATGCAACTAGAAAAACTTGGATTTATTGTATTAAGAATAAATCTGATTTATTTGATACTTTCAAGAAATGGAAAGATTTGGTTGAGATTGAGACAAGAAAGAAATTGAAGTGTCTCAGATCAGACAATGGAGGTTAATATTGAAGCAACGAGTTTGATAGGTACTATTCAAAACATGGAATTCATAGAGAGAAGACAGTTCGAAGAACACCACAAGGAAATGGTGTGTCAGAAAGGATGAACAGAAAAATCATGGAGTGTGCAAGGTGCATGAGATTGCATGCAGGATTGCCTTTACAATTTTGGGCAGACGCTGTAGATATTGTTGTTTATCTAATAAACAGAGGGCCTTCAATTTCCTTGGATGGTGGTGTTCTAGAGGAAGCATGGATAGGTAAAAAGGTAAACTACTCTTTTTTAAAGCCTTTTGGTTGTGAGGCCTTTGTTCATATTAATAAAGAAAATGGAACAAAGCTTTAGGCAAAATCAAAGAAATGTTCCTTTATTGGATATGGTGTTAATGATTTTGGTTATCGCTTATATGATTATGAAAATCACAAAATCATTAGGAGCAGATATGTAATATTCAATGAAAAAGTCTTGTATAAGAATCAGTTGCACAAAAAGAAACAGGAAAAAGAAAAAAAGGAATACACAGTTCTTAATGAGATCACTGAAAAAGTAAAGGTGCCTGAAAATAATAATAATAAAAAACCACAACAACAACAACCATCATAACAACAACAGACACCCCAAACACCTAAAAGTGGTGTTAGAAGATCTACTAGGATAAGTGGACCCCCTGAATGATACTCTCCTTCATTATATTATTTATTGTTGACTGATTCTAGTGAACCCGAATGTTATGAAGAAGCAATGCAGGTTGAAATCAGGAAGAAGTGGGAGCTAGCCATGGAAGAAGAGATGGACTCATTAATGCATAACCAGATTTGGGACTTAGTCAAGTTGCATGCAAGTAAAACTACATTGCAGAATAAATGGGTTTATAGGTTGAAGGAAGAAGAGGGAGGAAAATAGAGGTACAAAGCTAGACTTGTGGTGAAGGGGTTTGCACAGAAGAAAGGTATTTATTTTGATGAAATATTTTCTCCTATTGTTAAAATGCCTTCAATCAGAACTATTCTAAGTCTAGTAATAGCTTAATATTTGCATCTTGAGAAATTAGATGTAAAGACAACCTTTCTCCATGGGGATTTGGAGGAAGAAATATATATGCAGCAGCCACAAGGATATGAGGTAAAAGGGAAGGAGAAACTAGTGTGCAGGTTGAAGAAGAGCTTGTATGGCTTAAAACAGGCTCCAATGTAGTGGTATCTAAAATTTGACAAGTTTATGTCTGAACAAGGTTATACTAGATGTCACTTTGATCATTGTGTTTATCTGAAAAAGAAAAATGATGGCAGCTATATTATATTGTTATTGTATGTAGATGACATGCTTGTTGCAGGGTATAACATGCAGGAAATAAATGTGCTCAAAAGAAAATTGGCAAATTCATTTGTAATGAAGGATTTTGGAGCTGGAAAACAAATCCTTGGAATGAGAATAATTAGAGACAGGAAAAATCGAAAACTAACATTGTCTCAGAATGAGTACATACAAAAGGTGTTGAAAATATTTATTATGCACAATACAAAACCAGTTAGTACACCTTTTGCTAGCCATTTTAAACTTAGGAAGGAAATGTGCCCAAAGACCCAAGAAGACATGGATTATATGTCTAAAGTTCCATATGCATCAGCAGTTGGAAGCTTAATGTATGCAATGGTCTGCACAAGGCCTGATATTGCACATGCAGTGGGAGTTGTAAGCAAGTACATGAATAATCCAAGAAAGGAACATTAGATGGCAGTGAAATGGATTCTCAAATATTTTAAAGGTACCACAAATCAAGCATTATGCTTTGATGGTTCAAACATTTCTCTACAGGGATATGTTGATGCAGATATGGCAGGTGATAGAGATAACAAAAGGAGAACTACAAGATATGTATTTATTGTAGGTAGAACAATTGTCAGTTGGGTTCCAAAAATCCAAAGTGTTGTTACACTTTAAGCAATAGATGTAGAGTATGTTGCTGCTACAGAGGCAAGTAAAAAAATAATTTGGTTACAAAGGTTTATGGGTGAATTTGGTAAGGAGCATGATATGGGCACATTATACAGTGATAGCCAAAGTGCCATTCATCTTGCAAAGAACTCAGCATTTCATTCTAGGACTAAAAACATACAGCTCAAGTACCATTTCATATGATCAGTGTTGGAAGATGGAGAGTTGAAGTTGGAAAAGATACACACTAGCTAGAATCCTACATATATGCTAACAAAAGTTGTAACCAGGGAGAAACTGAGAATATGCTCAGTTTCAATTAGTCTTCAAGTATGATGAAGAAGATGAGAAACAACGAGGTTCAAAGAGGAGTCATTGTCCAAAAAGTGAAGCAACAGTGGAATTCTACAATCAGTGTCCAAGTGGGAGATTGTTGGGTGTGGAGCCCGATTATCTTCTGTATCCAAAGGTATTACCACATTGGACCCCAGTTCAAAATGGGGCGGCAACATCACTCGTAAAATATTCGTTGCAGGGGGGGTCCAAGGGGGGGTGACTGCGACCTTTGGGGAGCCCACCGCTGGCGGGGGGTTTTGGAGGCAATGCCCCCGAAGCTAAGAATGGATGTAAAATTGCCTTGTAAAAGTATAGTAATTTCTAGTCAATCTAGGTCATTCATTAGGTGGAGATCTGACGGTAGAAGTTATGTTTAATTTATGGATTTTTGCCCTAGAAGGCAACCCCTCACTATATATGAGGGAATTGTATTCTGTCTACGTAGATCTGTATCCTGAGTGAGAAAGAGAGAGGAGATTGAGAGCAAAGAGGGTGTTACATCAGATCTTCTGTAGGTTGTATCTCTTCAGCTTGCTAGATAATATAAAAGGAAGGACTGGTTGTTTCTCCGTGGACGTAGCCCAAACTGGGTGAACCACGTATATCTGTGTCTCTCTTGTTTTATGCGTTTTATATGTTTATATTTCTGCAATATTTTATGTGTTTTGTTGCTCTGTAATATATAATTTTCTAACAATGTTCATTCATAGAGATGAAAATACCGTAGGCACATATCATGTTTTGTGCTGCCTCATCAAAAAAATCCCTGGGGAATTTCAACTGAGAAATATTTTGTTTCCTTACTTTGCTTTTACAATGTTTGATTTGAGGCAAATAAGAGTTATAGAGAGAGATGATCTTGTAAAAAACTAGTTGAAAATTTTCCTATTTGTTTTGAAATAGATACCTGTTCCTCCACTTGCACATTGTCAAAAATGCAATTTTTGGGATGGATCTCCATTAGGTTTTTTGTGCACTCCACCATTCAAGTGTGTTTTTAAGAGAAGAGTGTTTTATATAACTGTAACCAAAATAAGACGATATTTTCCTCCATACATGAGAGGTGATGTTGCAATTAAGGAACATATGATAGTTACTTTCCTCAACAACTTTATAGATTAATAAAAAACCCGGTCTTGTCCATTGTCTCTTTTGTAGATTTTCCCAAGTGAGGTTTTTATTGTGGTAGACTAGCTAAGAGAAAATAACAATTTTGTTAGGGACACCTATTTTCCTAATGGATAAGGGACAAGACAATCTAAGAGAGAATGTTGACTCCTGGTTAAGTTTAAATAGGTTTCATCAACCCTTATGTTTTCCCTCCCCCTTTTTCCCCTCCAGGTGAGGAAATTATGATTTTCAATGCGGCAGAAATCGATAATCCTTATGACTGTCAAGTTTTTGTTCCATTGAAGGGCAAAATTTCCTTGTAGACCCAACTCTTGGGCTTCTTTCCATATGGGGGAAGGTCCTTGCCAGCCTGCTATGACCTGCTCTCCCTGCCATGGATAAACACTTATTTTCCCAAATAGATATCCTTTTGAAATAATGGTCAATGATCCATTGCCAGTCCACTCTAGTTTAGCAAGAGGGTTTAAGGTGATATCCGAGGTATTTCATGCCATCCTTTATAGCCCTTGATTTTATGTTATACAACTCTACCATATAATCAATGATTTCCTTATCACATTCCCCGTGATAGAAGATGGATTACTTTCATTTATTTGGAGGCCAATAGCTTTTCCAAATTCTTCAGAATATTATAAATACATATCCAGGTGAGTCAATAAAGCATTCTGAATATCAGTATATCATCCACAAATAGGTTGTGAGAAATATAATTCCTTTTGTTGATCATCATAGGATGGAAATGTCCCTCGAAGATGGCCCTTTTAATATGCAGACTTAAGCAATCCATAGCCAGGATGAGGAGTAGCGGGGAGAGGGAGCGTCCATGTCTCAAACCTCTAGTAGCAGGAAAGAAGAAAGAAGGATATCCATTGATAAGGATAGAAAAATTAACATTCTTGACACAAGCCATGATCCAATTTGAATAAAGATGATTAAGGCCAATTTTGGAGAGCATACATCTTATAAAACCCTAATCCAGATAGTCATAGGCCTTCTTGAGATTAATTTGTAAAAGTGCAACATCTAGTGTTTTTGTGTGTAGTGAGTGAAAACTTCCCTGAGTGTTTGCAACTGCATATTGGATGTTTATGTCCTGGAGGAAACCATGTTGTTCCTATGAAATAAATTTGGACAGGGTACGTCGAATTCCCCCAGCAATTATCTTTGAGATAATTTTATAAATTGCATTGCACAAAGATATTGGTCTAAAATCTGAGAAAAGGATAGCATTTTTCTTTTTTGGAATGAGGGCAATGTAGGTTAATGATATGTATTGGTATATTTTGCCGACATTCTTGATTCTTCAACCATACTTAGAATTTCCATCTTAACTAGATAAAAAGAGTGGATGAAGAATTCTATAGTCCATCCATCAAGGTCTGGACATTTATCTTTCTTGAAGGATTTCATTACAGATAAAAGTTCTTCCTCTGAGACAAGTTCAAAAAAATAATCATTTTTTCCCTCATCGAACATGGTAGGAAAAGGTTTAGTACCCCAGAAGATGTCTTCAGCCATGCAGTTCTCATTTATACTATAGGACTTTTGGAAATAACTTACAACCGCATTAAAAATATCTTCATGAATGTGTAAAATGTTACCTTTCTCATCCTTTATCTCCCATATAGTATTAATGTTTCGCCTCTGATTAGCATATCTATGGAAAAATTTTGTATTCTTTTCACCTTCCTTTAACCATATAGCTCTACCTTTTAATCTCCATGAGGCTTATGCTATGGCAAGAAGACTGAGTTTCTTGAATTCGAGCTCCTTTATACGATAGCATAGCTTTAAAGGAAGGCAATTTTCAGACATTCTTGAGGCAATCTTGTCCATTTCTTTCTGAATATCTTCCAGGGCATTCCTATTAGATTTTTTCTTGCTGATTTGCCAAGGTTTGACTATGTTTCTGATGGAAGCTAAATTGTCAAGAAGATTCTGAGAAGGAGAGAAGCAGTGAAGAGGAGAGTGACAGATCCATGAATTCTGAACGTGATCATTAAACTCAGGGTCATCCAACCAGATTCTATTGAATTTTAAATGAAAGCCCTTTCAGATACCATGATTATTCCACTGAAGAATGATTGGCCTATGATCAGAGATAAAACAATTGACAATATCTGAATGTAGAGAGCCCAGACGTTCCAATAACTTATCATGAAGCAAAAAACAATCAAGCCTTTTGGCAAGATAGGAGGGGCCAGATCTGCCATTATCCCATGTGGGGGCTTTTTTAGATGGAAAAACATCAACAAAATTATGATGAAGAAGGGCATCTTGAATAAGTCCAGCTAAAGGATCTACCTTCCTACCCCTTCCCAAAGTTCATCACCACTCAGGGTACAATTTAAATCTCTGGCTATCATCAATGAGTCTAGCTCCATGATTTTAGATAAAATAAAATGATTCCAAAAAGAGAAATGGTCTTTATAAGGTGCATGAACATTTAGAATATGGATGGAACCGGGAATGCCGCAAAAATTTGTTGAAAGTAAGATACCAGAAAAACATCTGAAAGCTTTAACCGATATCGATGTAGGATCCCATAAAGCAGAAAGTCCCCCTAATAGGCCATTGGACTCTGTGGCTGAAATGTGCCAGGTTGGGAACATTTTCCTAATATACAAAATAGTTTCAGATCGTCCATGCATTGTCTATTGGATAATAATAATATTAGAGTGAGATGAGAAGAACAAGTCCTTTAGGGCTAGAAATTTTGGGTCTGCCCCCAGGCCCCTGATATTAATCAACATGATTCAGGTCATGGAGAAAGGTCAATAAGCTATCTTGCTCTAAGAGGCCCATGGGAAGAGAGATTAGTTATGGGAATATCTATGAGGAAATGATCCATACTTGTATTTATAGGGTTATTCTTCCTTCCATGGAAATGTATGCTTCCCCTATTTTGCTTCCTCCTGACACTGATGTTTCTAGCTGAGGTATGGCTAATGTGAGG
>Ga0068630_1000477_pt1 | contig 12453 bp, 15 predicted proteins | sample InSIn4gowninarea_FD_77433 | JGI IMG/M metagenome (GOLD analysis project Ga0068630, IMG submission 77433) | Clean room microbial communities from NASA Spacecraft Assembly Facility at Jet Propulsion Laboratory, Pasadena, California, USA -... ... | reverse complement strand
CAATTTTCAAGATAAAACGAAGACTGTGTGTGTTTCTAAACGAACAAACATGAGCCAACAAGCAGATAACATGAGGGAAACTAGAGGAATACCACTACCTTCAGATGATCTATGCACCTAATGGAATGAAAATGACTCAATGGGACAACTAATATGAAATGCAACAAGAGGATTTGATCTCTGACGGAGAGATGAAAATACCAACTCTAACACACTACAACCACTGCAACATTGATTGCCATATATAGGAGAAGTGCTGGAGGTTGCATCCAGAGCTAAACCCAAAGAACAAGAAGAAATATAATAAGAATAATAATCTCATGACCACTGATTCGAGCAACCAAGTTGAAATAAACTCGGATGCAGATAAGAATATCATTTATACATCAATGCAGAAGGAGGTGAATTTGAGTATCCTTCAACAAAAAGAAAATAAAGAAATGACCAAACTCTTCCATATAAATATATAGGTCAAGAATACAAATATTGATGCTTCGTTTGACTCAGGATTGCATGCAAATCTCATTGCAGCAAAGCTGGTCAAGAAGTTGGGGCTGGAAATTCATGATTATCCAAACCCATATCTGCTAGGATGGGTAAATAAGGATGTAGAGTTGAAGGTAACAAAATGGTGCAAAATTAGATTTGCTATCAGTGCTAATTTTATTGATAAAGTAGATCTACATGTGGTTCCCCTTGATGCATGTGGAGTCATGTTTGGGAGCCCAAACATGTACTTTCATGATGCAATATTCATGAGGATATCTAACTAGTACCAACTCATCAAGGATGGAAAATCATTCATCATCAATGCGTACAAAGGCAAGTCAAAAATTTCACTGGTGAGTGCCAACCAAGCCAAGAAATTGATCATTTCCACCAAGAAGTATGTTTTATTGTTTTTAAGAGAAAGTCAATATGAAGAGGAGTCAATAAGAGGAAAGACATCCTTGGAGGGGTGTACTAAGAAACATAAACAAAAATTGGAGGAGTTGTTACAAACATACAAGGATGTGTTCCAAGAGCCTAAAGGGTTACCACCTAAGAGAGAAGCGGAGCATGAGATCCAACTATTTCCAAACTCCCCATTGCCAAATATTGGGCTGTAAATGCAGTCCATTATAGAATCAAGTGAGGTGAAGAAATAGTTGCAACAATTGCTAGAACAAGGTGTCATTCAACCGATTACATCACCATGTGGGTCACCCATCATCATTGTGCCAAAGAAGGATGGGACTTGGTGGATGTGTATAGATTACAAGGCGTTGAATAAAATCATGCTCAAGAACAGATACCCCCTGCTTAGGATAGATGATCTCCTAGATCAGTTGCAATAAGCAAATTATTTCAACAAGTTTGAATTGAAGTTAGGATATCTGATCTGAAAATGAGATCTTAGATTAATATTAAGGTATTATAGACTCATGTGCAGGATTTGCCTATATTACTTAGTGCAATGGATCGAAAAGATTGTGAATAATATAGACAATGAGCAGTTAGAGAAACATAACAGACACACACACATAACACATCAAATAATCAAGGAGTTCACCCAAAACTCCTGGGCTACGTCTCTTGGTCCAGCTATCAGTGGTGACCTCTCTATTATGTCCTCAAGAGTAGAGCTTTTACAAACGTGAGCTCAAATTGAGTCTCAACACAACAGGAACAAACAACAGAGTTTTGCTTGAATCCATCAAGTCTTTTTGAGTACACAGACTCTCCCTCTCACTCTTTATCTTTGTCTTCTCTTTGTCTCAGCACTGCCTACCTTGTCTCTACCACTGACTGGCTTTTAAGCCTATCGGTGCTTGTCTGTTTGTCTCCCCTTTCGGGTTTTCTAGCTTTCGGCCTTTGTCTGCTCAAGTCCCCTCTGAGAATTAACCAATCATGGTGTAATGTCTTCAGGTATGGTGGCCACCTATTTTTAAATGGAAGGGACCATTGGCACATTTGAAATCCCAAAACATTCATTTCTTTGTTTGCACAGAGAAATACACTAAAAACATGTGAAAACTCCTTCTATCGAACTTCAAAAATCTTTGAATCTGCCCTATAATCCATTCGGATCTGCCTTTGGTCACTATTGCAAGTCCACCATTGATCTGGGTGATCTTTGATCCAACAATTGATATTAATTTTCGAGTGGCTTATGCATACAGGGATTACCCACCCAAAAAGGTGGTTTTCTTTTTCTAGCACCAAGCCACATGTTGGCTAATGTATGGGATTGGGAAAAGCCCATCCAATACCACTTACTGTCTAAGACCCGCCCAAAATCCCACTCATTACGAACTCAAAATATATATAGCTGCATTTATAAACCTTTCGCTTCCATTTTATCACTCCAGGTACATTTCCTTTGTATTTCATTTATTTAACAAAAATGTAGAATCACATAGAAAAACCCTTTTTTTTTCCGAAACTCAATATATATATATTCGCATCCATAAAACCCATTGGGTCTGGCTTTATCACATGTCGCATGTATGTGGCATCACCCCTTACATAGCTGCGATGCGATATTGTGATGTGATATATCGCAATCGCATATCGCCAATCCTTTAAACCGTGGGTAAGTCCTTCTGTGTGTATATTAGCAATGCGATAGTGCGCGTAAATCTATTCCATTGATTTTCACACTTGATCAACAACTCTTGTTTAATCACACTTATTGTTATCGCAATTCCCATAAGGCCTCCTTCAATTGACTCCACTTGTTGCCTCTGATTGCGATATGCTGATTAGATCTGGACCGTTGACTGGACAGATCTAATAGCCCCTGTGCATTGTTGTTTTAGCCTCCGATAGGCTCTGTTTTCACCATTTCTACGTGTTTTTCTTGCCTAATTGTGTTTTTAGCCATTCTTGAAGGTTCATCCTTGGCGATAGTTCTTAAGTATTGAATGACTTAGAGGTTTTTAGGATCCATTTTGGATCATGCCTTCCCACTGAAAAAGCTTTTGGACCACCAAAAGTTGTTTTTTAAGCATCAATCAAGTGAAGATACAACTTCCTCACTTTCCCAATTTCTATCCATCGTGCACTACTTGGCTTTAAACCATTGAGTCCGATTCTCAGGTACACAACATCCCCTCTGCACGTAGTTCTCACCTTCCTGTCCATAACTATGTCTTCCTCCAACTCATTGAGATATTCAAGCAACAGATCATTAATAGAAGGCATCTGACTTTTCTCTTTGGGATCTTCAATCATTGAAGGTTCATATAGTCTCAAGTTCTCTACATTAACGACTGAATAGATATGCATTTAAGGTGGAAAATCAAGGCGAAAAGCATTTTCACCAATTTTCTCAAGTTTGTTGGAAGGCCCATACCTTATTGGTTTCAACTTCTTACCTTCACCTTGTAGTCTATCTTTACTGATGTACATCCATACTTGATCACCAACTTGGAAGCTATGCTCAATTTGATGCTTCTCATGCCTTGCCTTGTACTTGGCTTGAATTCTTTCCAACTATTCCTGCACTGGCTGGTGAATTTCTTGGATTTTTTCAATGAACTTGGTTGCTTTGTCCACATCACTATGTCCATCAAATGCTATGTCTTTACTAAAGACAAAATCCAAGGTATACTTTGGTATAAAACCAAAACAAGTCTCAAAAGGATATCTTTGATTAGAAGAGTGCTTGGCACGGTTGTAAGCATGTTGCACATAACACAAATGTTCTTCCCAAAGCTTGGGATGCTTGATGCAATAGCCTCTGAGCAACTGGATCACTGTCCTGTTGAACACCTCTGTTTGACCATTTGTTTATAGATGAAATGTTGTTCTCTTCTTCAATATGGTGTCCATCAACTCTCATAGACTTGACCAAAACTTCCCAACAAATCAAGAATCTCGATCAGATATAATAGAAGTGGGTAACCCAAAATGAATGCATACATGTTGAAAGAACAACTTCACTATTTATTCAATTGTAACCTTCTTGTTACAAGGTATCAAAATACACATTTTGCTGAACCTATCCACAATAACATACAAATAATCATGACCTTTTCTAGATTTTGGCAATCCCCCAACAAAGTCCATGGAAACACTTTCCCAAGGACGAGAAGGAACTGGAAGTGGAGTGTAAAAGCCTATTTTTCTATTGCTAGGGTTGCTTTTAGCACACACGGTACACCCTTAAATATATCTAGAAACGGTTTCATGCATTCTTGGCCAATAACAGAACCTTTGTAGCTGTGCAACTATTTTACTTACACCAAAATGACCTGATATGAGAGAAGTATGTGCTTCTCAGATTATGGTAACTCTTTCAGTTTGTGGAATACATAACTTTCCCAAATGATATAAGAGTTGGTCCTTAACATAATAATCCAATTCTTCTACTTGCTTGCCATGACTTAAAGTTGCATATACATCTTTAAAAGCTACATCTTGAGCATATTGTTCAATGTAGCTTTCATGCATTATTGAGTTATGCTTAAGTATAGTAGATGCATTTATGATTGGTATTGATAGCATATCTGCAACCTTATTGTGTATGCCTTTCTTATATCTGATGAAAAGATGAAATTGTTGTAGGAAAGCCATCCACCTATAATGTCTTGATTGCCGCAATTTAGTTTGTGAGTGAAAATATTGAAGTGGTTGATGATCTATATGTATAATTGTTTCTTTGCCCATTAGGTAATGTTTCCACTTTTTCACACTTTGCACTAATGCATACAATTCTTTATCATATGTGGGATAATTAACTATTGCAGAAGTAAATGTCTCAGAATGATAGCATATGGGTTTATCATGTTGCATCAACACTGCTCCCATGGCATAGTCATTGGCATCTAATTCAATCTCAAATGGTCATTGAAGATCTGGCAGTGCTAGTACTGGTGCTGTACTAATTTTTTCTTTTAAGGTGTCGAAGGCTTTCTGCTGTTTGCCTCCCCACTAAAACACCTTATTCAATCCTGTTAAAGCATGTAAGGGAGCTGCAATCAAGGAAAAATTGGCAATAAACTTTCTCCAATATTGTGTTGCTCCTAGGAAACTCCTAACTTCTGTAGAAGATTTGGGTTTAGGCTAGTTCACAATGAATTCGACCTTAGAGGGATCTATCTTCAATTCACCACCCCCTACAATATGACCCAAATAATTTAAATATGTTTTTCCAAACTCACATTTTGATAACTTCACAAAGATATTTTCTCTTTTCAAAACATCTAAAGTTTGCTTTTACATGCTTCAAATGTTCTTCCCATGTTTTACTAAAAACAAGAATGTCATCTAAATATACAATTACAAAATCATCAATAGAAGGTTTGAGTACATCATTCATACCAGTTCTCATGAAAGTGGTAGGAGCATTAGTTAAGCCAAAAGGCTTAACTAGCCATTCATACAGCCCTTGCTTTGTCTTGAAAGCAGTCTTCCATACATCTTGTTCTGCAACTCTAACCTGATGATAACCACTACACAAGTCTAACTTGGAAAAGTAAACTGCTTCTTTCAACTGATCTAATAGATCATCAATGCGAGGAATAGGATAACGATTCTTGATAGTTATTTTATTCAATTCTCTATAATCAATGCACATCCTCCAAGTACCATATTTCTTTCTCACCAGTACGATTGGAGATCCACATGATGATGTGCTTGGTCTTATGAACCCTTTATCGAGCAGCTCCTATACCTCCTTCCTGATCTCTGCATTCTCTAAAGCGAATAACCTGTACATTCTGATGTTAGGTAATGGGGCATCTTGCTGCAAATGAATATCATGTACTATTTTCCTTTTGGGTGGTATACCTTTAGGTTCTTGAAATAGGATATCATATTCTGAAACAACTTTAATTAAATCAGCTTTCTGTTTAGCATCACAGCCTTCAAATACATTGGTTTTATCAGGGTTCTTTTCCTCTACAACCATTAGTAAAAATTGCTTGCATGAATTTACAATTCTTTTCATTTGCCTTGAGTTTATGAGAGAATAGTTATTTTTGAGTTCAGTGAGTTGATACTTATTTTTAGCTCTATAGAAAATGGCTTTTCTATCATACAAGTAAGGACTTCCTAAAACAATACCACATATATCCAAGGGAACTATATCTAACTCAACCTCATCTACAAATGTTGACCCAATAGAAAACTTAAGTTTACATTGTCATGTCACTTGTAGCTTTGCTTTAACACATACCGAACCTAATGGATATGGCTTCTTGTGAGGTGTTGTTAGTAATCCCAACTTCTTTACAATTGTTTCAGAAATCAAGTTTACTTGTGATCCATTATCAAATAAAGTATCAATCATTTGGTGCTTGGAAATAACTCTAATATGAAAAAGCTCATGTCTTTTCCTCTCATTATCTTCATTATCAATAGATTGTGCATAATTACTTGTAGATACTTCAGAATTTTTACCTTTTATACCTATGCTGTGACTGTTGTTTCATCAACTGAGTTTGACCCCAAGTCTTTCTGAATAGCAACAACAATCTTCTTCTTCTTACCACCGAACTTCTTAGGTTTGAGCTCCATATGCAAAGACCAACAATGTTCATCATCATGTCCGTCCTTCTTGCAGTGAGTGCATGAAGGTTTGTCCTTCTATATAGCATTTGTCTTTGTCTCCTTCCATTTCAACTTCTTCTTTTCCTTGTTCTTGCTTGCTGAGGGTTTTGATGATCCCCCAATCTCTAGGTTCACATTGTTACCTCTAGCTTCTAGATGTGTAGCTTGAACTGATACATCATCTAGGCTAGTGCGATTAAACATGAGAATGGTGTGCTTCAAATAGCTATGTAGACCACCTATATACTTCAACAAAGTTTCAGGTGAGTCTAGAGATATGCCTAGAGTTAAAGCTCTTTTTCTAAATCCCTGCGTATAACTTTGTACACTTTTGCCTTTTAACTGGCGAAGAGTTTTCCAACTCATCATTGCTTGCTTCATATAATCTAGAGGATAGGATTTTTTTTTGTTGGAAGAAGCAAATTCATTCCAGGTAGAAAGAATTTTACCATGTCTCTTCAAATCAGCTTGCGTCTTGCTTTCCTGCCACACTAGTGCAGTTCCTCCAAGGCGAAGTCTAGCCAGCTGAATCTTTCTCTATTCTGAATCAATGTTCTACACCCTACAATATACATCAATCTATCTAATCTAGTTATCTAGCTTTTCTGCATTTAATTCTCCATCATAAATTGGAAAATCAAACTTTACATCTAATTTAATCAAAGAAGTTTTCTTCTTTTTCTTTTTAGGGCTAGGAGATGAGGATGATGAAGGAGGTGGTGGAGAAGATGATGGAGGAGGCTCTTTGCCTTTCCATTTTCCCTCTAGAGGGGCATATAGAGAAGGTTCCTCTGCTCCTCTGTCTTGTTTGGGTGTTGAAGTGCTTTCACCTCGACCCTTCTTAAATTCTCAATACATCTCTTCCACCATGGCTCACATGGCCATAAAACAATCCATGAACTAAGATTCTAATTGCAATGGGGTTTGTTTTACCATTCTCCTCCAAGGATGGACTCTTTGAATCTCTGGATTAGCCTTAACAAGTTCTCCTTCTCCTAGTTCGAGCTTTGACCTAGTTAGCATTCAAAAATCCAGCACAAACTTGTCTAACCTTAACAAAACCAAAAACCAAAAGATCTAATACCACTTGATCTAAAAATGAGATCTTAGATTAATATTAAGGTATTACAAACTCATGTGTAGGATTTTCCTATATTACTTAGTGCAACGGATCGAAAAGATTGCGAATAATATGGACAATGAGCAGTTAGAGAAACATAACAGACACACACACATAACACAACAAATAATCAAGGAGTTCACCCAAAACTCCTCGGCTACATATCCTGGTCCAACTTTTAGTGGTGACCTCTATTACATTTTCAAGAGTATAATTTTTATAAATGTGAGCTCAAATTGAGTCTCAACACAACAGGAACAAACAACAGGGTTTTGCTTGAATCTCTCAAGTCTTTCTGAGTACACAGACTCTCCCTCTCACACTCTATCTCTATCTTCACTCTATCTCAGCACTGCCTACCTTGTCTCTACCACTGAATGGATTTTAAGCTTATTGGAGCTTGTCTATTTGTCTCCTCTTTCGGGCTTTCTGGCTTCTGACCTCTGTCCACTCAAATCCCCTCTAAGTGTTAACCAATCATGGTGTAACATCTTTAGGTATGGTGGCCACCTGTTTTTAAATGGAAGGGACCATCAGCATGTTTGCGGTGGGCCCCAGTATTGCAGCAATAATGCTACAACTCCTAGGACTCCCTTCTTTACTTTTATCAACCCAGTAGTTCGTAACAAACTTGGAAGTGACGGTGCTATATGCACAAGTACTAGCTCTTGCCGCAGCTGTCACTTGATCAGCTGGCACAAGTTTGCTAAGAGCTCCATCCAGAGTCTATGAGTTCTAAGAAGAAGATTTTAATCATGATGGAAGAAAGCTAATCTCAAAAGGGATATTCTACTTGTAGAAAGAAGATGAAAGCTAGAAGGAAATGCAAACCCTAGCAAAACCTCGTTTTACCGACTAATCCTACTGGTGAAAGAAAAGAGATTAAAGCTGCTGAAATGGATGCCATTGACTCTTGGAAAGGTAAAATACATGTGACTAAGCTGCTTCTTAAGGAAAATATGGAAAAAACATCTTTTTGTATTTTTTAGTAATTTGGCAAAATTATTATGCATGTGCTTTAATTATTTTTGACTGTGCAGAGGTTGTTGATGAAAGGAAATGGCGAGGGCCCTTGTAGGAGGTTGGGAATGTGAGAAGAGGGCCTAAGGGGTGCCTAGCACCCTTCTAGAGAGTTTCACAGTGTTCGGATCTCAAGAAACAGCTTTCATGAGCTTCTACAGGAAGTTTGCAGGGGTTCTACAGGATGTACTATACCTTCTACAGGATGTTTCTACAGTATGTTCCGAAATGGAATTTTGAAGGGCTAATGGTGGAAAAAAAGGTGGAGAAGTGGGTATGGAGGTGAGATAAGTGAATGAAGAGGCCTAGGACCAGGTGAATGAGGTTGAGGCGTGGTTAGGGCGATTGGATTGTTCGAAGATGGAGGGAGCAATGATGCACAAGAATGTAGAAATTAGCGCAAAGTGAGGGAATGTGGCAAATGAGAGGAAAGAATTTGAGTTAGAGGAAAGAGTAGGTTGTATTGATGGAGTAAGGGTAGGCAAAGAGGTATCATAGGTGCTCTGCACGTTATTTTCCAAAACTAACCAACCAAGACTAAGAAAACCAAATATCTAGTGATTTCAACCTAATTTGACCTAGAAACCATAAGCATGATGAACAAAAGTTTATGGGCAGAAAATCATGTAAAACAACTATGGAAACCAAGCAAGAATGGATCTAATCATGTAATCACAACTGGTACTAACATTTGCAACTAAGAATCTAACACTAGAAATTGCATGAAGAAGCAAGAACAATGTTTTTATGGCAGCTAGGACACCTTGGTTTCAGTTCATGGTCCCAAGGAGAGAGAGGTGAGATCAAGGGTTGCTTGATGGCATTTTTCGAAGATATTTTCTGTTAGCAACCTGTTAAATCACTTGAAATATGGAAAGCGATTTTAATCATCAAAAGAAACCTAAATAATAAAACAAGATTTTAACCTAAATAACAGATTTTATTCTAAGAATACAGCAAAGACACATCAAAGTACACAAAGGAGGTGTTGGGCACTCGAGTTGGGCCCAAACCCAAGAGCTATAGCCTCCTAAGGAATATTAGAGCTAGTGCAAAGCTGGATTCATCTTTATTGAACAAGAAATAATAGTTACATCCCAAAAACTATCCACAAGAAAAAGCTTGAAAATGTGCTAAAATGTAGAGCTAACCTACTGCCTAAAAAATGACTAACATCTAACTAAAATTGAACTAAAAAGTACTAACTTTTGACCAGCCCAAATGAGACCCTAAGTCCTCTTATTTATACAAATTGAGGACCCCAATAGTTCTCCTAAACTTTTGGGAGTCAGCTGCCAAAACTTGTAGTTAACAACAATCCTACTTGACTTGCTGGGCTGCCCCTTGTGCTCCAAGTTTTTTTGATGGAGAATTCGAGGTAAGGCCTCATAAATGAAGGCGAAACCTTCCTACAAATCCTCTCCATGAATTTTGCTACCAAGTGCTCATTTAAACCTTTGATTTTGTCTCAAAATTGACCAAAAATCTACATAAAGCACACATTAGACTTGTTGGCATAATGACTAACCCAATTCACTCTATTAGCATAAATATAATAAAAAACATGCAATAAACTAATGAGAATGGTGGATTAAGTTGAATTAGGAGGCTAAATGAACCCATATAATTACCCATTTCTGGGGCTCATCATCACCCCCTACTGAAAGTGTTGCTTATCCTCTGAGCAACTAATCTATCTCTTCATCTTTGATTTCTTTGACTACCTCTCTCACATCCCAGGCTTTTGAGGTGATGTCCTCTTCTTGGTCATGAAACCATGCTTTTCTCTCTACTTCCTCCCACTGCTTGTGCTCCTTTTCCTGTAGTAGTTTTGTTAATGCCTCAACCTCAGCATGCAGCTTGTCCTCTCTCTACTGTTCATCAGATGTTTCCTTGTCTACTGGAGGCCCTTCTTGCTACTACTGTTCTCCCAAAATGGAGGGCCTATCTTTGTTATGACTTTCCTATAGCTGTAACTATTTTTTTGGCAGCTCATTCTCCTCCTGTACTTTGTCTCTTTCAGCTTAGCCAGAGTTTCCTATAGAACCATCTCAGCTTCATGTAGAGCTGACTTTGAGTCCATCCTTTCAATCCTTTCTCTCCAGGTGGATGTTTTCGGGCTCCCTCATTCATAGGTGATGGATATCTTTGGGGGAGACTCCTCCTTTTGTTTAGTTGTGGCGTCCTCAATGATAATTGGCTCCTTTGACTATGGCTGGGGTCTGCCCACTTTGATCCTTGTGCCTCTCCTTGCTTTAAAGTACATGGAGGTTTGCCTCTTTCTCTTCCCTTTTTGCTTTGGAGGTGTGCTTAAGACAACGAGCATAGCTACTGCCTCCCTTGCTAATATCTCAGGTGATTTCTCCTCTTGCTATTCTTTTTCCTTGCTTCCTGTAGAAATCCCTATGTCAACTGTTTCTGTCTTTGGTGGTACTATTTTAGGCTATTTCTTTCCCTTTTATTTATGTGTGTCTACATTGGTTGTGACATATTTCATTTGGGCTTTCTTGGCCTTTTTCTTCCCAACCTTTTCTCCTTTTTCGCCCTCTCTGTTTTTGCTATTTTCTCCTTTTCTGTCTTACGCTCAACAATTTTGTCAAATTCATCTTCTTCCTTCTGTTCTTCCTCTCTTTTTTTCTGCTTGAATGTCTTGTGCTCCCTCATCAATGTTCTTCTCAATTTCTTCAGTTGGCATGGTGTTGAGTGTTCTTCTTATGTGTTAATCAGAAGAAAAAAATGCTCAGGAAAACAACAGTCAATCACTAAAACAGAGGACAGTTAAATTTGATGTTTTCTAAACCTAGGGAGGAGTTTCTCTTGTGTTTCTTACAGTATCAAGTAGCAATAATTCTTCTATTTTAAGACTACTGTCACTCAAAATTTGATTGTCTGCTTATGAAATTTTTTATTTTTATTTTTACAAAACAGAGTATAGGGGCACGGGTTCTTTTCTCAGCACATAGATAGATAGACATAGTCGTTTTTTCACACACTCACATAGGCTGGCTCGTATTGTTGCACATATCTTTCTTACAGGAGAATTTTGAAGAAGGATGGGGAGATTTCAAATGTAGAGAGAGAAGGAAATTGTGAAGACTCAGGGAAATTTGCAGGCAGACTTTCACTTTTTCAATACACAGGCAGACTTCCACTTTCTTTTTTCCCAATCTCCTGCCATGTTCAAGTTACTCTCTTACTCAAACAAATCATGCATAGAGGAGTGTTCTCGAGCCTACCTTGTTTGGAGCTTGAAGTTTGACGAAAATTCAGGGTTTTCCTTCTGTAGAGTTGTTCTCTACATTTCTTGTAGAAGCCTTCCTGTAGATGGCTCTCATTTCCTGTAGAACGAAACAGTGCTTCCTGTAGAATGCCGATAAGAAGGAGGGTTTTTAAAAATGTCCAAGAAAGATTGGTTTGCTGCCATGAAGGTGGTACGGAGCTTGTTGTACCTGCATGGATTATGATAAACTTGAAACAACAGTGGTGATAGTATTTCACAGATGAGTTCAATTGGCTACTTATGGAGACTTCCGTTGATGGAGGATGAGTTGGCCAAGTGCACGTTGGCCGCATGCAGACTGTTGGTCCCCACTACAGTGTTATTATGAACTGTATGTTCTCTACATGTAATCACTTCCATCAATTATGTTGGAGTTTAAACGGTCACCACTACCTGTTTTCAGATTTCTTCCTGAGATGGCTGAGCACACATGTCGATTGCACCCACCAAGCGCTATTTGAACTAGATGAGGGTGGCCAGTTAGCTGGCCACCGAT
>Ga0068630_1000475_pt1 | contig 12494 bp, 11 predicted proteins | sample InSIn4gowninarea_FD_77433 | JGI IMG/M metagenome (GOLD analysis project Ga0068630, IMG submission 77433) | Clean room microbial communities from NASA Spacecraft Assembly Facility at Jet Propulsion Laboratory, Pasadena, California, USA -... ... | reverse complement strand
TTTAAAAACATGGTTCCTCGTGGGCAGAAGATAAGAAAGTTTATGATGGTACAATTTCTTTGATTAGTCCATCCATCTGACATAATGGTACATCCTGTTCTTGCCCATGAGTCCTTGAAATCTTTCAAATAGTCATTAATGGATAAAATTTCTTTCTGCAAACGATACCCCCCTAGCTCAGGCATAGTAGGGCCGGGCCTTTGAAGCCTTTTCCAGCAGCATGTATGGCATCAAAATAGGCTCATAATATGGTGAACGGGAAGCATTGAAGGGGATATCAGCATCATACCACCATCTAGCTATGTAATCACAAGCAGTCTCCCTCAATTCTTTCTTCCAATGGTCATCTAAAGTGGGCTGCATTGGACTTCTACTAGCTTGAGGACCATGTGCATTTGATGTAAAGGAGGGAGTGAAATAACTTTTGATATTCATATCACCCTTTTTCATTCTACCCTTTTCCTGTTCTTGAATAGACTCAAAAGAGGGAGGAACATATCGGAAGGGGTTGGATGCATCAGTACAAGGGATAGAGGAAGAACCCTCAAAATCAAAATGGGGGTTGGTAGCCATCATTTTTTGTATATTCCTCTTCCTCCCAGTTTCAACGTCTAACTCTTTTTGCCTAGCCTTATCTTCTTTAAACTTTTCAAAGCTGGCTAACAATTCCTTCTTTATCTCCCCAATTTCTGGTGAGGTACATGGAGTAATTTGGCCTCTAATCCCTGCCAATTGTTGTTTCAGCCTATTAATGCCCTCAGGACCTTCCTTAATTTTCCTATGGCAAAATTTGCAATGCGTTTGAGTTTCAACCATTTCAACATATGCCCAAGCAACATCTTTCACTCTAGGTGCCATTTTTTGACTTGGAAATGAAAGCAGACAATCTGAAAATGAAAAAAAAAAACATTGATTCAATGTTCATTTCTTTCATAAAAAACACTCTCTATGATTTCTAGATTTGCACATAAAATTTAATAAGCCAAAACAGATTTGTACAAGTGAAAAAAATACCTCTAGGCACAAACTGCCTCCTCAAGTTTGCTCCAAGAAACCAACTCCTCAATGCTGCTCTAAATGGCTGCCCAAGAAGCTCCTCACTCTAGCTACAATGCTTGCCCAAAACTCCTCAATGTTGCTTCAAAAAAAACTCAACAACTCCTCACAAACTCCCACTGAAATACTCACTCAAATGCATGAGATGGCTGTGAGAGAATGAGAGGGGTTGAGTGGGTTAAATAGGGTTTGGGAGAGGGGAATGGACCTCAAAGACCAACTAAACAAAAACTAAAGTGCTTTGGAGTCCCCCACACTAAGCAATTAATAAAAAAAAATTTAAAAAAATCACAGTTTTTTATGTGCCTGGGTTAATACCCGACCTGGTCGGCTCGGTATTAACCTAGCCGACTGAACTGATTACTTGGCCGAGTCACATTTTTGAGGCCGGCTCGGACCAACTCAGCTGAGTCGGTTCCGAGCGGGCCATTTTTTAAAAATTGAGTCTACGGTTCTACAGAAGAGGCCTCTGAGATACGACCTAATTTTCACGTGGTTGAGGTGTCTTTGGTTCACATGATTCTTTGATTGATAAGGGCAAGAAGAAGGATTCCATTGATTGGTGGTGGCTTCATGGTGTTGATGCTCCTGAGTTGTAGCAATTTGTGATATGATTACTTGGACAGGTAGCTAGTTTCTCATCTTGTTTTTGTATTATTTAATGAATTTAATCTACATACTTAACATTGTCTTGACTCTTCTCCTAACAATTTTCCATTAACGGATTTCCATACAATTACTTGTGAGAGGAATTGGAGCACATATGTTTTCATCCATTCATTGAAGAGAAACATGTTGGAATCAAAGAAGGTTGAGAACTTAGTCTACATTCATAGTACGCTTTGTCTCATATTATGTGAAGACCGGGGTACAGGGAGGGTCTTTCAAGAGATGGAACTAATACACAAACGATGCTACATGTGTGGATGTGGAGATACATCTAGATGATCTTATTGAGCTACCTCTAGTTTCTATGGATGAGCAGGAGGCTCCAAATGAGAGCGATCCCTCCCTAGAGAGCCTGTTGATTGAAGACCTTAGTGATGTTGATGACATGGCTTAAGGAAGCCTAATCTTGTTCATTGTTCAGTTTCACTTTTTTTTGGAATTTTGAAAATTTGAAATTTCTATTTCATGTTTGGAAATGCCTTAGGGCAAATTTTGAATGTAGTATGACAATGGACATATACTAATGATTCTAATATCTATTATCATGATTCACATGAATATGTAAATTGCAATTTGCACTTGATATGTGTAATGTTTCAAATGGAAAAATACAGTAGATAATAGAAGCAAAGAACTAGTTAGAGGAGATGCTAGAGCCACTACTCCTTGCCTTGGTCAACCTCATGATCTCTTATTAGCGAAGAGCTGCCAACATCTCCTCTCAACCTGGAAGAGTAGCCCTGCCCAAAATACTTTGGACAAATGTCTCCCACTCCTTGGAGACTGCATTCAGGGCAATCCTCACCATGAAGCCCGGATCTGGTATAGACCCCACGGAAGTAAGTTGGTAACGAATCTCCTGCAACCTGAGAAGTAACGAATCTATTTGTTCTCCCTTTTGCATCTGATATGACTGCAACTGATTATCTAATAGCATCTTCCACTACACGGAACTTCCTTGATACAAGGTGGTCAAAGTATCCCACATCTCCTTTGCTGTGTTCTTTTCAGCAATATGTGGTATGACATGATATTTGACCCCGTCTAGAATCATGCACTTCGCCCTCACCATTGCATCCTCATACTTCTCATTCTCAGCTAGGTCGACTGGGATAGCCACAACTCTCAAGGCAAAGTCCTTGATGCAATGTCGATCTAGGACTGCCAGAATCCTGGCCTTCCAGCTGACAAAGTTGGAGGCCCCGTCCAACCTGTCCCGATCCCTTAGTCCGTTCACTGCCATTTTAGCTCCTTTTCTGGACTCCCTCTGAGATTCGACTTCCCTCCTGGAAATCTCCCTCTAAGTCCTAATTTCCCTCTTGGAAATCCTATGGCCAGCTGTTGAACCGCTCCTCTCTAATCCTCCTTGCGACTGCAAATCGGATCTGGATTTCTTGGCTAGAAATCCATCAAGGCAGCGACTCCCTCTATCTTGGTTCCGTCTCCTTAGGTACTGTTATGTTCTAACAGAACCAGTGCCCCACCAGCTTCTCAATCACAATCTGCCCACAGCTCCCCAAGCCTCAATAACTGAAGAAACTGAGTCTTTCAAGCTCTGCGCAATCCCGATAACGACAAAATTTGCTACTCTTGGCCACAACGTCGATCCTTCCTGGCTGAGAAAGATGACCGAGCACTGCGTAGGTCTTATCTGCCTCTCTCAGCTTTTGCGCTGACCCTCCTCCTGGCTCGAAATGATGATGCAGGCCCTCTGTGTCACTTCTTCTCTACTTATTTTGCTCTGGAACAACGTTGTCTCTCAGGACAACTGCTACTGCTACAAATTCTTCAGATTTCCGCTGGTGCCTTCAGTTCTCTTGTGATCTGCAATCCTCTGATACTATGTTGAAATTTCTAAGTCTGACACATTAGAAATCCCTACTGCATTATCTGGTTTACTTTCTCCTACTTGTTCATTCCATTAACAAGTTACTTATAAATATAAATACTGAAATAAACACAAATGCAGCCCTAACTCATATACAGGTCAACAACTGAAATAACTGAGACAATCACACAAGGCACACCATTATTTTTGGACAATCGTCCCCGAAAAAACCCAATGCGGGAAAACCAGTGCAACATATATGAGGGTTTTATTATTATGCAGTATTTCTAAATACAACTAGGGTGCCAGAAATGGCTCACCCAACAGAGAATGCCCTTGGTAGAAGTACCTCTCCTTAGAGAGAGATATTCTAGCTGATCAGTCACCGGATGATAGATCCCACAACAATTATGACAGCTCCTTAGCTGGACAACAAAAGCTGCTCCAAGCTTCTCCACTTCTTTGTGTTACTATGTAGGGACTGCGTCACCCTTCCCAGCTCACCAGTGCTCAGTTTGCCCCACAAAAAATCTCTCAGCGTTGCCTTTTGGCCCTGTGTCAGCTCTGCGAGCCTCTGCGCAGCTACTGAAGCCTCTGTGTCAGCCCTCAGACCCTCTGTGTCACCCACATTGGCCTCTTCAGCCTTTGCGTAGCTCCTAGCTGCCTCTGCGTCAACCTCTCTATGCTCTATGATGTCTCTCTGGCACTATCTCTGCCTCTCTGCTATGTATTCTCAGCCTCGTGTTGAACTGTTCCTTGCTGCAACAGATCATTGGTTCGATTCTCTTAGCAAAACCCCACTCTAGAAAATCGAACTGACTGATCAATATGGTGTGTCTCCAACTGACCCTCAAGCCTCCTCTTATACTTTTCTTGTTGGGTTTTCAACGACCGAGATTAAGTCCCTAATTAATGGCTAAGTTTAGATTTGGCTTGATCCATGTCATTTAGAACATTCTCACCCAGTTTTATATTAATACCCATTAATATTTTAATTTTCCTAAAGTTTCGACTTCGGAACCCCATTAAAAATATTAATTATTTTAATATTTCTCCAACCAGGTGGAATTTCCCCAAACCATTTCTGGTCTTGGAGATTTTATGTGCCTTAGCCTCTTCACCAATTTTCATGGCTAGATCACATCCGATGCTACCAAAAATCAACATGAATTCCCTGCCGAAGGTGTGTCGTATAGATCCCCCATAATCATACCCTCAAGGGGGGACTCGGGGGCAAAGCATATGCTACCTCTGCAACAGGCCATGTCATCCCTATGCCTCCTCATGGCAACACGCGCATAGTCTGTTTGCCCCAACAGGAAAACTTCTCTCTTGTCATGATACTTTGGGTCACATCCATCCGCCTCAAGTGAGTCTCTTGTGCCCTACTGCTTGTGATGAGGGCATCAAGGGCCAACAACTAACTTCTCTGTGACTATATATGTAAGTCCCTATGGATATACTCAAGAGGCGCTCATCACTGCATATCTCTATACACCACAGAATGCCACGGCCAAAGGATGAGTCAGTGTGCAACAACCTGCATCCTGTTAAGGTTGCCATATCTAGTACCACACCTCCATGACCTCGAATGGGTGGATAACCCCTCTTAATCCTCTCAGAGAGATCTAACAGGCAAACCTCCCTATGTGCCAGTGACTGCGTTACTAAGGTGTTGTTGCCTGGTGTCCTTTGCACCCCACATATCCATAGGAAAGCCTCATCCTTGTACAATGCTTTGTGGCCTGCGGATGCCACCTCCTCGGATCAGTCCCTGCAAGAGTATGTTGATCATCTTGCAACTCCACACTTGATCCACATGCCAGGACAACTCATGGAGTCCACTTACTCCCCTGTTGATCCAACTATCCAATAGAGCTGCTTAGAACTCTGATAGAAAACTGTGGGTGTGTGCCCTTGATCCTTGGATCTAGCACTCAAGTACTACCATTGCTGACTAACTTCATGATGTGATGGGGAATCCCACCTGGATCCCAAAAATAATTTGCCCTCGAGCCCCTCTGGTTCCCCACAACCTCTGTTGAGCTATGGCCATGGATATAGCCCAACACCTAACCCGCTCCATCGGGTACCAGCTCAATACCTCTCGCCATCCAACCGCATGAGAGGGATCAAATGCAAGAGCACCAATGTACATAACAACTCCACCCTGCGAGTGCTGCGCCTTTTGTAACTCATGTTGCCTCGTCTCACTGTCTTGGTCAACATATACAATTTGTCTAGGTAACTCGACCAATCTCCTTCCAACATGCAGAGGTAACCTAACAATACTGCAGACCCTCTCTATGTAAGCCTGAAGAGAGCTATTGACTGCAAGTACTGCAACTCTGCTAGCTTCTTGCATATATGTCTGCTCCCCGTCAATGGTAGGCCCTAAAGATGATTGCCCATCCTCTGCCATCATGGGCTCAATAGGAGTCCTGAGTTGCCCCACCACTGGTATCTCCTCAAGCATAACATCCTCATCTAGCTCACGCTCCTTAAGGAGCTCTCCCTGCTGCTGTAGGTAGCAGTCATCTGGGAACTCTATCACAAATTAGGGTACCTCTGCGTCTACTGGCACCTCATCAATCGAAGGTCCTATGGGTGTGTGCTCAATTGTATCCATCAATGTGTCAATTGGGGCTACCAAAGGAAACTCCTGCAAGGGTGGCTCCTGTGTCACACTGGGTGTATCTACGTGCTCCTCATGACCTTGCGTACCCTCGGCCTCCTCCTTAGGCTCCTGATTTCTAAAACCAGGTCTCCACCAGCAAAATCGTCTCCTGGACTCACCCTCTAATTGCCCTCCTCTCCTTGATGATCCAACCCCTGAACCATACTTCTCTCCTCTTGTTCATCCAAGAAATGAGGCATGGTAGGATGGCCAGACTGACCATACATGTGGGTGTTGTACGGTTGGGGTGTGCGTGCATATACTTGGGTCCTCCGCTGGTTATGTATCATTTGTTGCATCCCCTCTAGGATTTGTTGGTTTTGTCTCACCAATTGTTGGCTCTGCCTCATTAACTCCTCCATGATATTGCTAGCCTCCCCACAACTGGCCAAGATCATGCTCTGATACCACTGTAATGTTCCAAATGGAAAAATACAATAGATAACAGAAGCAAAGAAATAACTACAACTATAAATTTCAAGCATGAACAACCATACACAAATAAACACTGAAATGTGGGAAAAACTCTGAGCCATTGTAATAATATAATAAATTATGAGTACAATAATTGTGATAAGAGAAACTTGGGTTTGCTACAGCAAGCAAGGCCAAACCAAGGTGACAAATCAATGGCTCCAAGTGCCGGAAAATCTCTTATAAGAAACTGTGCCCTGCCTAGTGTAAACTATTGCTGCAACGGGAAACAACTCTTGTTTTTGACCCCTCAAAGTTGCCCAGAAATTTCTGCATTTTTCGTTGGAGTCTCCACATAAAACCAGAAAAACCCTCAAAGGGTTTTGGCAAATTCTACCTCCCACCCGGGACCCAAAATTTAAGTTCACTCCTCCTAACTCGCTGCTAAATAATCCCACTGGTTTGGGGCACCAAAACTCCAAAAATTATGCAAAATTAGAAGCAGACTCCTTAAGGCTAGTCCAACAAAACCCAAAAATGACTTGGGCTAATTTTGACCTCCCGAAATTACCCAAATTTGGTGCTACGCCCTCCTTGATAGTTTCTGTGTCCCCCACAATTCAAACTGCTATATATGTCACCAATTCCTTCTCAATTAGCTGTAGGATTTCCCTGCAAATTTCCTCTGGAAGATGTGAGTGAGATTCCTTATAAAACCCAATGCAAATAAGATGAATCCAGCCCCACAAATTCTGCCCAATAATACTTCTGCGCATGCCCTAAAATGGTGAGTTTGGCTCTCTCAGGAGCAAGAACTTCCAGTCCTGAAATTGTCCACAAATGCTGGTCCACACTCAATGAAATTTTTCCTAAATTTGTTGGTCAAAATTACCCTTGAAACTCCATAAACTCAGTGGCTCGATTTCTATCCCTGCGTCCTTCTGGAAGTTCGAACTAGCTGAAGCAAGAGCTGATGTGTCCCACGAACTCCAACGAATCTTTCCTCACTAACTTCCGAAATACTCTCTCCTAGGGTGACACTCGAAGTTCACCAAAGGTAGAGGTGGAATTCCCACTTGGGAATTCCTTGTGCTATACAACATTGGTTTACTTGGTTAAACAACTCAAGCAAATTTGTGTTCAAAAGTTAGATTGTCAAAAGATGCCAAGATGGAGGCCATTTCTCCTATTTATAGTTGTTGCTCCTTTTCTCTCCTTGTGGGCTCCACCATTTGATCTCCTTGCCTCTTCTTTCTTCCCTCCAATTTAATTTCCTCAAGGAGTGTGTACGTCCTCATGGGGTGGTCCCCACATCGCATTATGTGAGTAATTCCCTTTTGTTTAATGTTTAGGGCCTCCCCTACCACACAAAATTAAATTAATTAATCTTCACCCACTCTTCCTAAGTTTGCACCCAAAATTTTATCCATCCAAAGTTTGCAAAAATTGAGAAAGGCACTTAGCAGATTTTTATTGGAAGGGATATTACAATATGAAATTTGAAATTTCAAAGTGAATGTTCATGTTTAAGTCTTTAAATGATTTATTTTTCTTGTTGTAAGTTGGAAGATTTCAAATTCATATATATTATAATTTATAAAATATATAATATATATAAATTATAATATACCACCGATGAACCCATGTACCCTATTTCAAAAAGTGACACATCCTTCTTGATACTCGTCCCCAAACCCACATTTCTTGGCAGCATAGGTACATACCAATGACTAAACAAACATTTCCTTCTTAGGATCGAAAGGGAACTTCGAAGTTGTTCAAAGTTGAAAAAGCCATGTAGCTCTTCGATTGCAATCTCCAAACTTTATTTAGACCTAGGTCCAATAGGGCAATTGCATTGAACTAGTTGTACCCATCAATGGACTTATAGTAGCCATGATCCAAGCTCAATCTTGCCATGTGTTTCTTCGGGTCATAACACCAAGTTTAAAAGGATATTAGGAAAATAAATTTTGTATTTTATCGAAAAATGAACTTATCAACATTCTTAAAATTGAAAGTATGCTTTAATTGTTCTCACACTGTCCAGTCCCTAATGTCCAATGATGAAATGTCCTAAATGGTTTTGATTCTTTTGCAAAAGGAGCATAGAGCTAAGAACCAAGGATTCTTGATGGAGAGCATATAACAAATCTGTTGATAGCGTATCGATAGGGCCACAAATGATGGGAGATAAATCAGAGGCAAGGTTGATCTGTAAAGGCTCAACCCATTGTAGGGGATCATAGGTTTGGTACATGAAAATATGACTATGGATCCGTGATAGGACAATCATAGAAATGGCTGATATGTTTACATAGGCAATCATGGTCATAAAAAGGCCCAATTTGTACCAAAAGGGTTGACATAACCACAACTAATCAAGGCAAGATGAATTGTGAACACTGAAAACTAATGTGGAAATTTTTGTGTTTTCCATACCATAGTTCCTTTTCTCGTTTGAGCATAGATAAATTTTTGTGATTGGTCAATGTTTGTACGAACTAAGTAGTAGGGTTCTACTTGATTATGTTGGTGTTTGGGATAGAAACAGGTTAGTAAACCACGATATATAACAAACATGAGAGGAGGGTCATCTCTACAGATTTATTGGGTGTGTTTAACGTTTAATTGTAGGAATTTACAGGGTAAGTTCCTCAGAGAGAACACCAAAGGACACCGCTCACAAACAGATCACAGATCGATACACCAGTATTTTTGACGTGGTTAAAACCCTCAAAGAGGGAAACAGTCCACGGCTTGAGCCAATGCGGCCACTTCAGACAATTTATTATTAAAAGAATGAAAATTTACATAAACTTCTCTCATGAACAGTTAACCTACAAATGACCCTCCATGCTCTTGGAATAGAGATCATGGACCAATCGGGTGTTAAGCCACGGATCAAGTGTCGGTAATACGGAGGAGAGAATGAACTGTCGGATCACTACATATCGTGACTGTCGGATTGTAAGTTACAAAAAGTACATAGTAAAGAAACACACTTTACCTAACTCTATACTAGACCAAGTTATACTTAACTATTTCCTATGTGTTGGAATATCCTAACAAAAAATGCCCAATTTATCCCATATTATGTTGGATGGACATTGAAAGTTTAATAGTAAAGAATTTAATACCTAAGAACAAGCAATGATGGTGATGTTTTAGTGCAGATGTTTGCACAAAGTAGAATTGGGAAAGGAGTTGGCACTTGAATCAAATTAAAGGGCTCATGCCAAGTATGATGACAAAAATTGGGAGGTTGTAATGTTAATCAAGCTCTTTGATGAAACTTTGCTTGAAGCTCAAGATGGTCATGATGCTTTGGGATTTGGAGACATCTAATGAAACATGCATGAAACATTAGACAAAGGTAGAACTTTCTTCTTAAAGAGTATCTTGTTTTCAACAAAGATGGAAGAACATGTTTCTCTTTAGGATCACTAATCATTGATATGTTGTGCTACTGTGGTTAAGGGAGGTGAATTCACTGAACAGACCAAGTTCTATAGTGATTGTGGAAGGGATTACTATTCCGACATCATCTCTCATGGGGCTGGTGAGTCAATGGTTAAATGGAAGGTTGGTGACAGAATTTTCTTCATTGACCTTGTCAAGAACAGTTCAATTCCAGCCATGGATCGAATACTTCACTTTGAATTGGGTTGTAAACTTCTTGCTTGGTCCAGCTATTTTGTTTTTATTTTGGAACGAGCAAATCTATGTAACATGACCCTTATGGGAAGGCGTGAAACATAATGGTCATAATTAGATTTAGGCGTATCTATATCATGTAATAAAGTCATAATAAATTACCTAGGCAGAGAGTCACTTTTAATTAGTGTTATTGGAATTGGATCAAAATTGGTGGAATTGGCTAGTCTGACAGGTTACAGGTTTTGGCACCATACTGGTCGAGTTCAGTGTTTTGGATTGGTTAAGGTCGGTTCTATACTGAACCAGCCTTAAAGCATCATACTGGTCAGTTCTGTATAGAACCAGCAGGTTCCATATGGTGCCATACAACACAGCTAAATACCACAAACTCTTATTTTTTTAATTAAAAAGAAAAAATTACTTGAAAGGAAAGAAAAATATCTAACCCTAGCGCCCTACAAAACTTAACCATAGTAATTAATGGTAAATGACATTCTTTGTATTTTTGCTTTTCTATCCTTTTACTTAAATTTTTAAAATTACCATTAATTGTTTTAGGATGTTTGAGAGTGGTTCCAACCTCATTGAACTTAATATGGAGAAAGTATAATTTTAGACCCCATTCAAATTTCAATAGACTTAACAGTTTTGAAGATTTCAGGGTTGGTAGGATTGCAAGGTTTCCAATGGATTCTATCATGTATGAGTGTATGGAACTGGGATTTAATCAAGAGCACCAAGCCCTCTATGTACCTTGATGTTGGTTGCATTGATTGTTGAACTCCTCTATCATGACCCTAGTGTCTCCATGGGTTGAGTGAAGGGTACATTTTCACTAGGGTGATGACAGAATAGTTCAACAATCAATGCAACTGCAACTAGACACTAGTACCATATTATCAGGTTGTAGAGTCTAGACTCTATATTGTCAATGTAGTTACTCATTAGTAGTATGCCTATTTTTGGACTCTAGAGGCCAGTTAGAGCCTCTTTTTTGATGTATTTTGGTTCAAAGATGTATTGCACTTGGTGTGATTTTGGTTATATGCACTCTTGCTATATAAATGGTTTGGAGTCATATGGATGCACATGAATATATATGCTTTTTTCCAAATTTGAATATTTTATGTATTTTTTGGTCTGGTTTCAATCTGTTTCACATTTTTTGGGTTGACTGGTTTGATGATCAGTCTGGTACTGATAACACTTCTTTTAATAAAATGGTGTAATCATGAATTAATAAATATTGAGTTATTAGATGATTAGGTGTTCAGTGGTCACGAAACATACTTTTTTATATCTTACCATGCATTGATAAATTGCATCAATAAATAATTAAACAAATGTTCTATTTGTATGTGTATTCCTGTTTATGTTGTGCGTGTGTGTATAAATCTTACACTGATTTCTCACGCCCTTCATTTTGGTTAAATGCTTAGTCATGGAACTTCCTGCCATCCTAAAACCATTCAGCTGATTTCTGGGATGAAACACTTCTGACGCTCGCAAGTCTCATAAACTGTCTGAAATAACCTGAATGGATTTTTGTACTGGGCATTTCAAATTCATTCCAGTCAAGTTCATCATATTATAGTATTGTCCTCATTCTTCAAGCAAGGAATGCTTTCGTTCTTAATTGCAAAATTAAACAGCATATTGGCTTCCTCATTCCTAGCATTATAACTTTAGTGGCCTTTCCTAGATTCCTCGTCATTTGTTTCTGGCCTAGTTTCACCACTAGTTATGATATTCCACAGGGTTCTGTACATTGACGTTGTTTATAACTTTATCTTGTGTTTTCAGAATCCAAATAATTTAATTGTGCCCATCTTATTTGTGTGAATGAATGAAAATCAACTTTTGGTCCTGGCTAGCAGCCTACATCTTGTGTCCTTTTGTTTTATTGATCTTCATGTTCTAGTAATTGTTTGATGATAAGAACACCATAATAATCAAGAGAAAAAAGAAGCAAATTGTAAATACTACAAATTGAAGTAAAGAACATCACAAGCAGTTATCAAGTTTAGAGAAATCACACCCAATCTAGCTGCCCTAGATTTTTCAACAAGACAACAAAGGGAATCTTCTAGCATAGGTCAATTTCTTATTTCCGAAAATATCACACGTGTGATGCCAAAAGTTGATTTTCATTCATTCACACAAATAAGATGGGCACAATTAAATTATTTG